>Ga0182030_10000702_pt1 | contig 64995 bp, 55 predicted proteins | sample 812S3MmetaG_FD_121299 | JGI IMG/M metagenome (GOLD analysis project Ga0182030, IMG submission 121299) | Permafrost microbial communities from Stordalen Mire, Sweden - 812S3M metaG (Illumina Assembly) | ecosystem: Environmental > Terrestrial > Soil > Wetlands > Permafrost | place: Sweden... | reverse complement strand
GCTCGCACCCCGCTGCGGTCGAATACCAAAACCGCCGCAATCATCATCAAAAACCTTGACCGCCCCAAAAATCATGCTAAAATCACCCACAAAATGTGCTACAGAGCCATAAAACTACTTTTTGTTGCGTTTCGCGCTTATGTGATTGCGGCTTTCGCGACGGAGTATTTGATGCAGGCATATTGGCCGAGGCACGGAGGTAGCGCACCGGATTGGGTGTTTCTGATCACGTTGGGATACGTCTCTAGCTTCTTCACTTTCATCCTTGGTGGCTTAACCGCCCTCGCTGCACACAAGCCGGAGGCTGCATGGTGGCATTTTGTTTTTGCGGGCATGGCATTTTTTTTCGGAGTTTATTCATTAAGATTTTTGGCAAGCTCGTGAGATTTTGCCGTCTGCCTGACAAGTCGCCGGAGCCAACCGCCGTTGGCGCTGGCCGTTCACGTCGCGAGCTGGAATCCGGACCGAATGGAAACCCAAGCAGATTCCGAGTTTTTTTTGGCGGCTTCGGAAGGCATGGAGCGGTGACGACCCTGAATGACGGGCGCAAAGAATCCAAACAAACGATGGGATAGGACATTTAACCGCGAAATACCCGAAAGACGCGAACCTTTTGACAGAATTACAGAATGAACAAAATGGGATTCTGAACCTTCAACCTTAAGACGGGGAGTTCAACCACGGATAGCGAATGGACACGGACGAAACCCGGAGGAAGAGACGGGAACGAGGGGGGTGGAACATCCGGGGACATATTCCGGTGTCCTTACAGGACATGATCATTTGTCTGACCGGGTCCAGCCCAGCCACTTCGTGGCTGGCTTAAGTTATGAGGAAACTTCCACCAGAGCTCTGGTGGACGGTTCGCCGAATCTGGCACCCACTGTGGAAATGCACTCCATGCTCGCGCCGAAGCGCTCGTAGCGCCGGGTCAGGGGACCCGGCCTACAGGAAAGAGGTGTTTTCATTCCCACTGGTGAATCACAGTCCATCGCGACTCCCGTGAAAATGCCTTCCATGCTCGCGCTGACGCGCTCGCGGCGGCAACCGGGGCGGGCGCGCTCCCTCTCGTCAATTTGATTGGCCGGGAACATGGCCGGATGTAACCTGTGGGGCATGACCGGCGTGTTCATATGTGTATGAGAGGCTCATGGCTTTTTGCCCGCAGGTGCTTGGTTTTGCTTTTGGGCATCGCCGGGTTATTGCTTGGCAAGGCGGCCGGAGCGGCCGAACCAGCCTCCGCGCCGGCCGCCGCCAATCCGATGCTGCACGCGGTGGGCTGGCAAATAATGGATGGCCGGGGAAACCCCGTCATTTTGCGCGGAGTCAATTTGGGGGGCTGGATGCTGTGGGAGGGTTGGATGTATGGCGGGGGTTTTGTATCCGAAAGCACCCTGTTGAAAAAACTGACCGCGCTGGCGGGGCCCGAGGCCGCCGCGGCCTTTCGCCGGGGAATGGAAACCAATTTCATCTCGGAAGCTGATTTCCGCCGGATTGCGGCCTTGGGATTTAATTCGGTCCGGGTGCCGGTGAATTACCGGTGGCTGCAAAACGACCCGGAGCAACGCGGGGGACCGGACGCGGGGTGGGAATTGCTGGACCGCGTGCTGGACTGGTCCGACCAATTCCATCTTTACGTCATCCTTGATTTACATGCCGCTCCCGGCGGCCAGTCCGGCTTATTTACGGCGGACCCGGGGGAGGCAGCCAAGACACTCTGGGAATCGGCGGAACATCAGCACCAAACGGCGGCGATCTGGCGCGCACTGGCCAAACGTTACCACAACCGGTCCAGCCTGGGCGGATACGATCTGATCAACGAGCCGGCCCCCGCGCGCGGGCGCGCCTTGCGGGACCTGACCCGGCAGTTGGTGGAAGCGGTGCGGGCGGAGGACAGGTTGCATTTGATCTTCGTGGAGGGCGGCGCTTTGGCGACGGATTTTTCCATGTTTGAGAAGCCGCCGGACGCCAACCTGGCCTACAGCTTTCACATTTACACCTGGTTCGGCGACAACCGGGCCGGTCGTTTGAAGACTTATCAGGCGCTCGCCCGACGGCAAAATGTCCCATTGTGGGTCGGGGAGTTTGGTGAAAACAACTACCGGATGATCGGCACCACCGTGGCAATGTTTGAGGAGCACCCGGAGATTTGCGGCTGGTGTTTCTGGCCTTGGAAGCGGGCGCCGGACAGCAACCCCGGGCTGGTCACCCTGAAAACGCCCTCCGATTGGCTGGCGGTGATGCGCTGGATTGACCATCCTCTGTTGTATCGCAAGCCCGGCGTCGAGGAAACCCGGCGGGCCATGTCGGCCTTTCTGGAGTCGGTGAAACCGGGGAACGGGCAACTGGATGAGAAAATGGTCGATGAACTCCTGCTCCGCGCCAATAGAAAATAACCATGCAGCGGGGTGATGCTCCGGCCAACAGCCGACCAGAGACCGGCGTTCCGGGGTTTTGAGGCGGGGGTGGAAAAAACCGTTGCGTCCCGCCGCCGATGGGCGAGAATGGCAACATGAGCGTCGTTGCCACTGTGAAGCTGCCGGATGTCACGGGCCATTTCGGTCCGTATGGCGGCCGGTATGTGCCCGAGACCCTGATGCAGCCGTTGCAGGAGCTGGAGGCGGAATATTTCCGTTCCCAGCACGACCCGGAATTCCAGCGGGAGCTGAGTTATTACCTCCGGGAGTTTTGCGGCCGGCCGACGCCGTTGTATCTGGCGGAACGGCTCACGCGGGAGCTGGGCGGGGCGAAAATTTATCTCAAGCGGGAGGATCTGCTCCACACGGGCGCCCACAAGATCAACAACGCCCTTGGCCAGGTGCTGCTGGCCCGGCGCATGGGCAAGACCCGGGTGATCGCGGAAACCGGCGCGGGGCAGCATGGCGTGGCCACGGCCACCGTCGCCGCCATGTTCGGGCTGCAATGCGTCATTTACATGGGCGCGGTGGATTGCGAGCGGCAGGCGCTCAATGTGTATCGCATGAAGATGCTGGGGGCGGAAGTGGTGTCGGTGAAGGCCGGCCAGCAGACCCTCAAGGAGGCGGTGAACGAGGCCATGCGCGACTGGGTCACCAACCTCCGCAGCACCCATTACATTCTCGGCACGGCCTATGGCGCGCATCCATATCCGGTCATGGTCCGGAATTTCCAGCGGATCATCGGCGACGAGGCGCGGCGGCAGATTTTGGAGAAGGAGGAGCGGTTGCCCGACCTGCTGATCGCCTGTGTCGGCGGCGGGTCCAACGCCATCGGGTTGTTTTATCCGTTCCTGGAGGACGCCGGGGTGAAGATGATCGGGGTGGAGGCGGGCGGGCGGGGGATCCGGCCCGGGGAACACGCGGCGCGGTTCCACGGCGGATCGCTGGGGGTGTTGCAGGGCACGCGCAGCTACATTTTGCAGGACGCCCACGGGCAGATCGAAGGCACTCACAGCGTGAGCGCGGGGCTGGACTACGCGGCCGTCGGGCCGGAACACGCCTGGTTGCACGATCAGCAGCGGGTGGAATACACCTACGCGACAGACGACCAGGCGCTGGGGGCGTTCATGAAGCTGGCCCGGCTGGAAGGCATCATCCCCGCCTTGGAAAGCGCGCACGCCCTGGCCGAGGCCATGCAGCGCGCGCCCGCCCTGCCCAAGGAGGCCATCCTGATTGTGAATCTCTCCGGCCGGGGCGACAAGGACGTGGCGCAAGTGGCGCCCAAGGTGGGCTTGCAGTTACCGGCCTGACTCAGCGGAATACCGGCAGGGAGGCGGGGGACCGGTTTAACAACCAAATCAGGCCGACGATCAACAGCACCGCGACCAAACCTAACAAAAAGCAAAAGAAGCGGACTTGCTTTTGGTGGAACGAATCGCTGCGCTTGTGGCGTTTATGGGTTTTGTGGTGATGTGGGTTTAACAGGGACATTTCTTGATCATCCTTGATCAGCATAAGGGTCAACCGGTTGTAAATAGTGGTTTCAATGGCACGACCCAATATAAGGCAAAACCCCTTGAGGGAAAGCCTTTTATTGGACATTTTGTTCAACCACAACCGACTTTCCCGGCGGCGGACAATCAGCCGCGCCACTCCGGTCGGTGCCGGGCAATGATTGGATCCAGGCAGGGGTCGGCAGCGAAACAGGCTGACATCCAACGAGGGATGAGGTGGGCATGTTAATGCCCGGCCAGCCAGGCATCCGGGACTTGCCCGAAGGTGATCGTCCGCCTACCCTCCAGCCATGAATTCTGAACACCCCGCCGGGCGGACACCCGCCCAAGACACCCAACGGAACCTGCTGGCGGCCGTCGCGCGGCGGGCCATGATCGAACAGGGCCTGGAGCCGGACTTCCCGCCGGCCGCCTTGCAGGAGTTGGCGGCCATCAAGGGACCGGCCGCCGGCGGTGCCGGCCGGCGCGACCTCCGGGACCGGCTCTGGGCATCCATTGACAACGACGATTCGCGCGACCTGGATCAGCTCACCGTGGCCGAAACGCTGCCGGACGGGCGGGTCCGCATCCTGGTGGCGGTGGCGGATGTGGACGCGCTGGTGCGCAAAGGGTCGGCGCTGGACACCCACGCGGCGCGCAACACCACCTCCGTCTATACCCCCGCCGTCATCTTCCCCATGCTGCCCGAGCGGTTGTCCACAGATCTCACGTCGTTGGGCGAAGACCAGGACCGGCCGGCGCTGGTGGCGGATCTGGTGTTCGCGGCGGACGGTTCGCCGGCGGCCTCGGAAATCTACCCGGCCCAGGTGCGCAACCGGGCGAAACTCGCCTACAACAGCCTGTCGGCCTGGCTGGAGGGCAAGGGCCCGGCGCCGGCGCGCGTGGCGCAGGTGCCGGGACTGGCGGACAACCTGCGGCTGCAGGACGGCATGGCCCAAAAACTCGCGGCGCTTCGGCGGCAGCGTGGTTCGCTCACCCTGGAAACGAACGAGACGCAGGCCGTGTTCACCGGCGACCAGCTTTCCGGGCTGGTGCCCGAGCTGGCGAACCGGGGGACGCAGTTGATCGAGGAATTCATGATCGCAGCCAACGGGGCGACGGCGACCTCCTCACCGCGCGCAAATTTCCGTCGCTCCGGCGGGCGCTGCGGTCGCCCGAACGCTGGTCGCGCATCGTCGAGTTTGCGGCGGGCCTGGGCGAACACCTGCCGTCGCAGCCGGACGGCGTGGCCCTGGAAGGTTTCCTCCTGCGGCGGCGTCAGGCCGCGCCGGACAAGTTCGCCGACCTGTCGCTGTCGGTGATCAAGCTGATCGGGCGCGGGGAGTATGTTTTGGACCTGCCGGACGGCACGCCGCCGGGACACTTTGGGCTGGCGCTGAAGGATTACACCCACTCCACCGCGCCCAACCGGCGCTTTCCCGATCTGCTCACACAACGGTTGCTGAAGGCCGCGCTGGCGGGCACGCCGTCGCCCTACACGGTGCCGGAACTGACGGATCTGGCCAACCACTGCACCGAGCGGGAGGCCGACGCAACGAAAATCGAGCGGCGGGTGGACAAGTCGGCGGCGGCGCTGCTGCTGGCCAACCAGATCGGGAGCCGGTTCAACGCCATCGTCACTGGAGCCTCGCCCAAGGGAACGTGGGTGCGGGTGCTGCAGCCGCCGATTGAAGGCCGGCTGAACGGCAACGTGGCGGGGCTCAAGGTGGGGGATCACCTGCAGGTCAAATTGGTGCACACCGATTTTGCGCGGGGATTCATTGATTTTGAACGGAGCGAAGGAAAGTGAGGGGCGGATGAAACGGAAGGCTGTAACCTTTTTCCCGGCCGCCGCGTCTCAGCAGCGTTGGTATGTAACAACTTTTTTGTTTGCCGCTGGCACCAGCATCATTTATAGTCAAAGTAAATCATTTTTATGAAAGAAACCAAGTCCGCCTCCTCACGCCGGAATTTTCTAAAATCGTCCCTGACCCTGCCGGTGGCCCTGGCCGCGGCGCCCGCCCTATGGGCGACCGCCGCGCGGGCAGCCGACGCCCCGGCGACGCCGACGCCTGCGCCCGCCCCGGCCGCCGACGTGTTGCCGCGCCGCCCCTTGGGCAAAAGCGGCCGTGACATCACCATGCTGACATTGGGCGGCATGATGACCGCCCTCAGCCCGGAGTATCTGGACATCGCCTGGTCCATGGGCATCCGCAATTTCGACAGCGCCAAGGTCTATCTGAATGGAAAATCGGAAAAAATTCTGGGCAAATGGCTCGCCCAATATCCGGAGCGTCGCAAGGAAATATTTTTGGTCACCAAGGACACGCCGCGTTCGGGGCCGGAAGAACTGCTGACCATGATTGACACCCGGCTGGCGGCCATCGGCACCAGCTATCTGGACGCCTTTTACATCCACGGCATCGGGCCGGGTGAATACGGCCAGGCCTCGCTGGACTGGCCCAAGAGCGACGCCTTTAAAAAAGTGTGCGAGACGCTGAAAAGCTCCGGCAAGGTCAAAATGGTCGGCTTTTCCTGCCACGACGGCCGCCTGCCGGATTATTTGAATGCGGCGGCCCAGGGCGGATTCGTGGACATTGTCATGCTCCAGTTCAATCCGTTTTATCCCAAGGGCGGGCCGCTGGACCTGGCGCTGGACGCCGCGCACAAGGCGGGCATCGGGCTGGTGGCCATGAAGACCATGCGCAGCCTCGGGGATGTGCCCAAACGCCTGCCGGAACTGGACAAACTGGGTCTGACCACCCACCAGGCCGTGTTGCATGCCGTGTGGAGCGACCCGCGCATTTCCGCCGTCTGCAACATGGTGGACAATGTGGACCAGATGACCGCCAGCGTGGCGGCCGCCCGCAGCTACAAGGAACCCTTGAAGTTCTCGCAGATCGAACTGCTCCGGGAAACCGTCGTGGCCGGCCGCCGCACCATGTGTACCGGCTGCCCCGCCTGCGAGGCCGCCGCCGCGCAGACCGGGTTTGCCTTCCACGACATCGCCCGGTTCGTCACCTATTACGAACAAGACGGCAATGTCGAGGCCCGCAGCTATTATCAAGCGCTGCCGGCGGCCGCTCGCGATGCGTCCAAGGTGGATCTCGCCGCCTTGCGCGCCGGCTGCCATTTCCAGACGAATTATCCGGACATCATCCGCCGCGCTGAACGCTATTTCGCCTGATCCGAGCTTCGGGAAATCCATCCGCTCCCGCCGGCGACAGGTCGGCGGCCCGGCCTGCCTTCCCGCGCAGAATCTTATTTTGCCTGAGCGCGGGATTTTCCCCATATTGGGTTCATGGCCACCGAAAAACCAGCCCGCCCGGGCAACCGCAAAGAATTTGTCCGCACCCGCGTTCCCGCCGCCGAGCTGGCGGCCGGCGGCGTCATCCTCCTGTTGCTGGCCGGCATCGGCGTGGCCATTGCCATCAAAGGGCGGCACTTTAACCCCGACCTCTACACCGTCCGGACCGATTCCCTGAACTCCACCATCGCGGCCGTGGCCGGCAAGTCGCAAACCTTGTCCGCCGAAGCCCCCGCCGCGACCGCGGAAAAACCGGCGGCGCTGGCAGAGTCCACCGGGGAAAATCCCGGGGAGACGCCCGCCGCGGAGAAACCCGCCGGCGGTGCGGACGAAGGCGGGGGCGAAGGGACGGCCGCCGCGCCCGCGCCCGCGCCCGCCCTGCCGAAGGTGCCGATGGAAATCGCCCTGCCGGGGATGAAGCCCATGTCCCCCACGGAATTTTACAACTCGGAAAATCTGTACGAAAAAATTGACGGCCGTGCGCCGGCCTATCAGGGCTTCAATGTGGTGCAACTCCGGTGCCGCTCGTTTTCCGTGAACGCGGCGACCGGCAGTTATGTGGATGTCTATGAGTACCGCTTTGATTCGCCGGTGGACGCCTTCGGCATGTATGCTTTGGAGCGCGATCCCAAGGGCGGACCGCTGGAGTTTGCGCCCGACGGTTATTCCGGCGAAATGGGTTATTTTTTCCGGCAAGGCGACGTCTATGTGCAGGTGATGGCGTCGGACCAGAAGCCGGAGACGCTGGCGCTGACCAAGGCCATCGCGCAAAACCGGGCAAAGGAACTGCCGGTGGATGATCACGGGCTGGCGGGCCGGCGCCGGTTGCCGGCGGACGGCCTGGAGGCCGGCACGGTGGCGTTTGTGGCGGAGAGTGCGCAGGGCCAGGCGGCGTTGAAGGACGTGTTCCAGGCCAAATACAAGGCCGGCGACGCGGAACTGCCGTTTTTCATCATGGTGGCCGCGCCGGAGGCTGCGGCGAAGGCCTGGCAATCGTTCCAGGATTTTTGCGGGCGGTTTGGCAAGACGGAGGCCCTGCCGGAGGTCGGCGGCGGGAAGCTGTTCCAAGCCCAGGTGTTCGGGAAATGGAAGGTGGTGTTCGTGCGGGGCGGAGACCTGGGGGGGGTGTTCGACGCGGCGGATGGGGAGGCGGCCCGGACCTTTGTGGAAAAGTATTTGCGCGGCGAGCTAAAGTGAGTAAAATTAGTAGGTTAACTAACATTTATTATGAATTCGTCAAACGCTGCGGATTTGGCCCGGGAAACCGGGGACGGGGTCAGCCGGCGGGAGTTTCTCCTGCGCCTGGGCCTCACCGGGGCGCTCATCGCCGGCTCCGGCCTGGCGGCGCGCCAGCTCTGGCAGCCCAAACATTTCGTGCCGGGCTTTGAAAAGGAGACCGGCCTGCAACTGCGCAGCTACGCGCCCGAGGCCAGCAAGGTGCTGCCGTCGCTCGCCATCGCGCACGGCACGGAACACGAAAAGACCATCCGCGCCGCCTTCGCCGCGCTGGGCGGCGTCGGCCGGTTCATCCAAAAGGGCGACGTGGTCATGATCAAGCCCAATGTGGCGTTTGACCGCCCGCCCGCGCTCGCCGCCACCACGCATCCCGACGCCCTGCGCGCCGTGGCCAAGCTGGCGTTCGAGGCCGGCGCGTCCAAGGTGGTGGTGGCCGACAATCCGATTAATTCACCCACCGGCTGTTTCCTTAAGAGCGGCCTGACCGCTGTGGCGTCGGAAATGAACTTGGATTTGATGTATCCGGAGGCCAGTTCCTTCGCGCCGCTCCAGTTGGAGGGCGAAATTTTGAAGCACTGGACCTTTTTCAACGAGCCGTTCAAAAAGGCCACCAAGGTCATCGGCTTGGCCCCGTGCAAGGACCACAATTTGTGCCACGCCTCGATGACCACGAAGAACTGGTACGGGCTGCTGGGCGGCCGGCGCAATCAGTTCCACCAGCACATCCACAGCATTGTGTCCGATTTCGCGCTGATGATGAAGCCGACCTTGGTGATTCTGGACGGCATGAACGTGCTGATGAGCAACGGCCCGACCGGCGGCCGGCTGTCGGACGTGAAGCCGATGAACACCATCGTGATCGGCACGGACATGGTGGCCGTGGATGCCTACGGTTACACGCATCTGCTGGAACGGGACATCGCCGAACTCACCTACCTGCACAAGGCGCAGGAACGCGGCCTGGGGAACATCAAGTGGGAAGACACCCTGCACAAAGAAGTGACGGCGTGAAATCCAGTTGAGTTGCCCCGGCAATTCTGCCATGCTGGCATGGTCAGGAAAAGATTATGCCCGCCCAACACATGGACATGGCGCTGGAAATCGCCCGTTATGAAATCATTGAGGCCGACCACGCCTATTGGGGGGAGATTCCCGGGTTTCCGGGCGTGTGAGCCCGGCACGAGACTTTGGCCGGCTGCCAGCGGGAATTGCGCAAGGTCCTGAGCGACTGGCTGGCGCTGCGGCTGCGGATGGGCTTGGAAATCCCCACCCTCGGCGGCGTGAATCTCAACTACATCGGGGTCGTCACCCGTGCCTGAACTGGCGCCCATTCCCCGCCGGAAATCCATCCAGCGGCTTTACGAGCTTGGTTTTGCAGGGCCTTTTGCCGGGGGCAAACACCCCCAAATCAAGCGGAGCGAGCTGACCATCATCGTCCCCAACGAACATGAAGGCGACCTCGGACCGAGCTTTCTCCAACGGTTGTTGAAACAAGCGGGCATTTCCCGGGACGAATGGCTGGGCCAATGATATTGACCCGGTGGAGACGGCCCAGGGCGGCCGGAGACACGCCAAAAATTGTTGATCTGTAGCCAAAATTTAATTTGATTTTCCTGGTCAATTGACGAACCTATTCAGGATGAAGAACTTGCTGAAATTAAGAAACGTGCGCCGCGTGGCGCAGGTTTTTTTCTTCAGCCTGTTTCTATTTTTCGTCTTCGTCACGGACCTGCGCTATCTCAAGGGTTATCCGGTCTCGTTGTTCCTGGAACTGGACCCGCTGGTGTCCTTTGCCACGGCCATCACCACGCACACGGTGTATATGGGGCTGATGTGGAGCCTGCTGTTGCTGCTGCCCACGCTGCTCTTCGGGCGCATTTTCTGCAACTGGATCTGCCCGTATGGCATCTTGCACCACGTCACCGGCTGGCTGCTGGGCAAACGCCGCGCGGAGGAACGCGAGCGCATCGAGTCCAACCGTTACCGCAAACTGTATTCGCTGAAATACGTCATCCTCATCGCCATGATCGCGGCGGCCGTGGGGCTGTCCCTGCACGGCGGCTCCCTGCAAATCGGCTGGCTGGATCCGATCTGCCTGTTTCACCGTTCGATGACCGCGGTGATCCTGCCGTTCATGAATTTGTTTTTCCCGGGCTCGGTTTACGTGCGCCAGTATTTCCATGTGGGCGCGTGGATCATCGGGTTCATGCTGCTGTTCCTGGTGGGGATGAATGTGGTGATCCCGCGTTTCTTCTGCCGGGTGCTGTGCCCGCTGGGCGCGTTTCTGGGCACGCTCTCGTCCGTGGCGCTCTGGCGCATTGACCGCGATCCGAACAAGTGCGTGGATTGCGACCTCTGCCTGAAAAGCTGCGAGGGCGCGTCCGACCCGCACACGCAGCTCCGCAAGAGTGAATGTTTTGTCTGCTTCAACTGCATTGAGGACTGCCCGGAGGACGCGATTTCGTTCAAGTTCCTGCCGGCGCTCCAGCGCGAGGTGACCGCGCCGGTGGTGCCCGCGCGCCGGGCGTTCCTGGGCACGCTCATCGGGCTGGGTTTTTTCGCCTTTGGCCGCACCTCCGGCGCGAGCGACCGCAATTATGACAAGAAGGTGATCCGCCCGCCCGGATCCGTGGAGGAGAAGGATTTCCTGGACCGTTGCATCAAATGCGACCAATGCATCCGCACCTGTCCGACCAACGTGTTGCAGCCGGCGTGGATGGAATCGGGCCTGGAAGGCATCTGGACGCCGATCCTGAACATGAAGATCGGCTTCTGCGAGGTGAACTGCACGCTCTGCGGGCAGGTCTGCCCCACCGGTGCCATCCAGCGCATCACGATTGAGGAAAAAACCGGCACCGGACCCTTTGTGGACGAGGGGCCCATCAAGCTGGGCACGGCGTTTTACGATTATGGCCGCTGCCTGCCGTGGTCCATGGAAACCCCGTGCGTGGTGTGCGAGGAGGTCTGCCCGGTGTCGCCCAAGGCGATTTACTCACGCGAAGTGACCATCGTCAAACGCGACGGCAACCCCATCACGCTGCGCCGGCCGTATGTGGACCCGGCCCTGTGCATCGGCTGCGGCATCTGCGAGCACGAATGCCCGGTCACCGACGAAGCGGCCATCCGCGTGACCGCCGTGGGCGAGACTCGCTCGAAGGACCGCCGGCTGCTCATGGACGGCGGCGATGTGAGTTCCGTGCGTGACTTGGAAAAGCGGTCGCGGTAATTTGGAAGCCAACCATGATGGAAAAACCGAGTTCCGGCCAACGGCCGCGCACCTGCCGCGCCTGCGGCAAAAAGTTTGAGTATCCGGTCAAAGGCAGCCCCGCCACGCGGCATCATTGCGAAGATTGCGTGGGGGTCCCCGCCGAGACGCGCAAGATACTGGAGCGGCTGAACAGCCGCGTGACGCAGTTGGAGCGCGATTTGCGCAGTTTGAAGGAAAAGGCGGCCGCGCCGGCCAGCACTCCAAAATAAAAACTCCGGCGGGAAAAAGCCCATCCCGGGGAGCGTTGTATCTGTACGAGGCAGATGAAACCCCGGGCCCCGGACCGGGCGGCAAGATGCCGCCCTCTACGGCAGGCGGGACGCCCGCCGCTGCGTAAAAGCTGCCCCTTCCCTCGTTCTGACCAAGGCCGGTTTGCCAGGGCCCCAAGGATTTGATGTGGTTTTTCAATGCCGGGCCAGCCGTTTCATCGCTTTCATGTGCGGGAGTATTACCGCCTGACGGAGACGGGTGTGTTACGTCCGGGGGTGCGGGTGGAACTGCTGAACGGCAGGATTATTGACAAGTCACCGACCACTCCGTTTCACGGTGGCATCAACAAGCGGTTGATTCGCAATATGATTATCATTTTTATGATATATACCATGGTACTTGTAAGTCTTATAAAATTATAAGACAGAAATGGGGTGGCTGGGACTGAACCCATTCACCCCATTTCTGAAAAATAGCGACGCCGAACCCCCTTCAATTTTCCGCCAGGATTTTGGCGATATCCTTGACCATCAACAGTAGATGAAACGAGTTGGTGGGCGACGGCACAAAGCCAAACTTGAGATAAAAATTGGCGGCGCGTTCATCTTTCGCGTGTACCAAGATCGCACGTATGCCGATGGTTTGGGAGGCCTCGTACATTTTGAGCAAGGCATGTTTCAACAGGCCCTGGCCCAGCTTTTGACCTTGATATTTTGTGTCCACCGCCAGTCTGGCCAGCAAGGCCACTGGCAGGGGATGCCGCGGTGTTCCTTTGGCTACGCGCTCCGGAACGTTTTCCCGTTCCACCGAACCTGCGGCGATGGAAAAATATCCCGCCACGACCGGTTGATCCAAAGGCGTGGCGACAAACGTGCGGGCCACGCCGGCGCTGGTATTGGCCAGGGCATGTTTGATCAGGAAGTCATTGAGCGCGGGTTGGCCGCGGTCGAAACCCCGAACCTCATGGGCGCTGGTGATGAGCGTGGGCGGGGAAAACATCAAGACTTCTCAAAAACCGAAGGTTCGGTCAGCAACCGGCGCAGGGCCGGGATTTCTTTGGCGGGGGCATCCAAGGCGGCATTAAAAGCCCGCCATTGTTCCGCCGGCAAGATAAAACGGGTCTGTTCCGCCAACACGGTCTGAGCCGCATCCTGCGCGGAACGCACGATGAAATCCGTCAAGGTAAACTGGCGCAGTTGGGCCGCCTGGCGGATCATCGCTTTGACCGTGGGGGCGAACCGCAGGTTAACGCGGGTTGAGGCCGATTCCGCTTTTACAGAGGCTGGTCGCATGGTTGTACTCACAATGGGATGACGTTAACCTCAATCTTCCAGACGGGCACGGGCACAAAATGGCGGACCGAGGCGCGCGCAGTCAGGGCAGAAAGCCGTCGATGAAGGTCAGATAACCCTGTTTACCCGCCGCTTTGGTGTGACGCTCGACGGATTTTTCCAGTTCGCGCAGACAGTCCACCAGCAGTTCGAGCGCCACGGGCGGCTGGGGCGGAGGCTCATTCAGGCCAGGCAGGGTTCCCCGGCCCAGCCGAAATTCGCACATGGTTTTCAGAGCATCAAAGGCGGTGGCCTCCAACCCGGTGAGGCCGTGGGGTTTGGGGACATGACCGCGCAACTCCGCCCGGTAAAGCTGCCGGACGGCCTCGTAGGCGCGCAACGCGGCGTAATCCGTCAACTCCGGGTGCGCGCGCCAGACGGTCACGACGCTGAATTCGAGGTTTTGGAGGAGGTCGAGTTTGTCATTGGGGATGTTCATGATTTATGCGGGTAAACTGAATGGGAAAGCAGCGGCCTTTCATGGAGCGACGCCGAGGGCGGGTTTGTCTGATTTCACGCCCCTTTTAGTCGCATGGTCAACCATCTCACCGATATAACGGCGGCGGGCGGCCAGCGGCAGGTGATTGACACGGGCCATCTCCTCACCAAAGGCGCGGACATGAAAATCATGGATCGCCCGCCGCAGTTTGCGCCTCACGGCGGGCGGGAGCTGGTTCGCCGGTTGTTTCATTCCGCCAACAAGGTAAAGTGTTCGCGGACATCTGGCAACCAAGTCATGGCGGCGGGATTGATGGTCTGAGCCAGCGCCGCCCGCGCTTCGGAAATCATGCGGTTGACGCCGAAATCACGCAACGGGTTCAGGGGGAGATGCTTTTCGGCGCAGCGGACCCGGAGGTCATGTTGGTCTGACAATCCGGCGTCGGGCCGGAGGCGCGCCTTCTGCGCGGCGAGCCGGTAAGGTCGGACGGCGCGTTCGTATATGCCAAGGCGAACCCGGTCCAGTTCGTGCCAATACTCAAGCTCGGCGCGCAGGGCCGGTCGCAACCGGGGATCTTGACGGGCCGCCAGTTCCAAAACCGGACGCCGTTGGCATAACTCAGCGGTTTGCTTGGTGGCGTCGTCGAAAGCCTGCAACAAGTTTTCGTCAAAGATGTGCAGCCAGCCGCGCTCATCCCCCGCCTCAATCATGCGGGCGCCGAGGGCCGTCACAAACGGCCAGTCCTTGTCCCGGTTGGTGCGTTTCATTTCCGCCACCGTGTGCGGACCAGCGTAGAAACCCTGAATTTGCGGTTCCCAAGGCGAACTGCCCCGGGGAGCCACCCCAAAGACATCCAAATACGCGCCGGATGCCACCGGCGTCCATACGAAATAACTGGTCCAGCCGCCGCGAAACCAGCGCTGATCCAAGGGGGCGGTGAGATTCCCCCGGTAACCGGGCAAACGTCCGCCCAGGGCGGCTTCGCCCAATAATGCCAGGCGTTCACTGGCGGAGTCCGGCGCGCACAGCAGGCCGCAGTCTTTTGTCGCCTCGGCCACGCCAAAAGCCACACACGCCATGCCGCTGGTGATGGCGCAGGTGATCCCGCGGGCGCGGGCGCGGTTGACCAGGCCCTCATAGAACTCCTCAAGTTCAGCGTGGCTGAAAGGCATTGCTTGGTTTACCACGGGGCAATGGGAGCGTCGAGCATCTCTTTGGAAGTGCGTCCCGGCATCAAGGCGGAGGATGAACGAAGAGCGGCAAAAAAAATCGCCAGCAACGGGTCGACGGTTTATAATGGCCGGACGAAAACCAAAACCATTAACGACCAGCGCCATGAGCCAACCCGGACGCAATGATCCCTGCCCGTGCGGCAGCGGGAAGAAGTACAAGAAATGTTGTTTGCCGCGCGAGGAGGCGGCCCGGCCGCCGGACGGTGGCAAGAACGCCGAGGAACCGTATGTCGCCGAATTGCGGCCGGAACTGGATGAGCAGGTGGACGCGGTGCTGGAGCGCCTGCAAATGGGGGCGGGCCGCACGGTGGAGCTGGAGATCAAGGCGTTGCTCCAGAAACACCCCGGCTATCACTCCACCCAGTTTGCCATGGGGATTTATCTGGCCATGGTGCGGCGAGATTATGCCGGCTCCATCCCGTATTTTGAGCGGGCGGTGCAGATTTACCCGCCGTTTCCGGAGGCGCATTATAACCTTGGGCTTTCCGCCCGGAGGCTCTGCGACATCCCCAAGGCGGTCCGGGCCTACCGGGCGGCGATCCGTTACGCCCCGACGGAAGACCGGGTCACGGTGCCGGCCCGCAAGGAACTGGATTTCCTCACGCGCACGTTGCTGAAGGGGACATCCTTTCCCAATTTGGATGCGTATATAGCGAACGCCAAACTGTTTGACGAAGCCTTTGCGTGCCTGACGCAACAGGACTACAAACAGGCGGCCCACCTGTTCAACCGGGTGCTGGCGGAGTTTCCGGGGCATGTCCAATCCTATGGGAACCTGGGGCTGGCGTACGCCGGACTGGGCTGGCGGGCCGCCGCGCTGGAATGTCTGGACAAGGCGCTGGCGCTGGACCCGCATTATGAGCCGGCGCAGTTCAACCGGCCGGGCATCGAGCAGATGCGCGAAGGCGAGCCGTTCCGGCCGGCCGGCGTGCGGGAAATCAATTACTACTCCGAAAAGCTGGAACGGGAGAAATCAACCTGACGACGCGTGGAAACAACCGATCCAAACGCCGGTTTGGGAGCGCCGGTTTTGAAATCGGAAATGGATGTTTCGCCATTGCGCACCCCCGCGGTCACCAACCGATCTTCCCCGGCGCACAAAATCAGGTTGTTTCGTTCGCTGTTCCGGGGGCGGGAGGAGGTCTATCCGCGCCGGTTTGAGAGCCGAAAGACAGGGAAAGCGGGCTACGCCCCGGCATGCGCGAATGAATGGGTGCGCGGGGTCTGTGACAAGCCGCGCATCAAATGCACGGACTGTCCGAACCGGCGGTTTCTTCCGGTCACGGATGAGGTGGCCGGGTGGCATCTTTCCGGATGCGACCCGCAGGGGCGGGATTTTGTCATGGGGGTCTATGCGATGTTGCAGGACGAGACATGTTTTTTTTTGGCGGTGGACTTTGACGACGAAGAGTGGCGGCCGGATGCGGAGACGTTTCTGGAAACCTGCCGGCGGCTGGACGTGCCGGCCGCACTGGAGCGTTCGCGGTCCGGGAATGGCGGCCATGTCTGGTTTTTCTTTGAAGAGGCCATTCCGGCAGCGCTGGCGCGTAAACTGGGCTCGCATTTATTAACGGAGACCCTGGAGCGGCGGCCGGAGATTGGCCTCCATTCCTACGACCGGCTGTTTCCCAACCAAGACACTCTGCCGAAGGGCGGGTTCGGCAATTTGATCGCCCTGCCCCTGCAAAAGCGCGCGCGACGGAACGGCAACACGCTTTTTCTTGACGTATCATTTATACCTTATACCGACCAATGGGCATACTTGGCCGCGGTGCGGCGCTTGCCCCGGGCACAGGTCGAGGCGCTGGTGCGCGAGGCGGAAGCCAAAGGCCGGATCATCGGGGTGCGCGTGGCGGCGGCCGACGAGGAGGATGACGCACCTTGGACGGCACCGCCATCCCGTCGCCGAAGGGATCCGCCGATCACCGGGCCGTTGCCGGAAAAACTTGAGTTAATCCTCGGGAACCAAATCTACATCAGCAAGGAGAGCCTTGTTCCCGGTCTGCGCAACCGGCTGATTTGTCTGGCGGCGTTTCAAAATCCCGAGTTTTACCGTGCGCAGGCGATGCGTTTGACGACTTATGACAAGCCCCGAATTGTCAGTTGCGCCGAGGACCATCCGAAACATCTGGCGCTGCCGCGCGGTTGTCTGGATGAGGTCATGGCGATGCTCCAGGCGCTTAAAATCCAGCCGGTGCTCCGCGATGAACGGTTTGGCGGGGTGGCATTGGAGGCTGAGTTTTGCGGCACCTTGCGACCGGAACAGCAGGCGGCGGCGGCGGCGCTCTTGCAGCAGGATACGGGAGTTCTGGCCGCCACCACGGCTTTTGGCAAAACGGTGGTGGCCGCCTGGCTGATCGCCCAACGCGGCGTGAACACACTGGTGCTGGTGCACCGCGAGCAACTGATGGAACAGTGGGTGGAACGGCTGTCCACGTTCCTGGGCCGGCCGGCTAAAAGCATCGGGCGGCTCGGCGGCGGGCGCAAGAAGCTGACCGGCACGCTGGATGTGGCCCTGCTGCAAAGTCTCGTGCGCAAAGGGGTGGTGGATGACCGCGTGGGCGATTACGGCCACCTGATCGTGGATGAATGCCACCATCTTTCAGCCCGCAGTTTTGAATTGGTCGCCCGGCGGGCGAAGGCGAAGTTTGTCACCGGTTTGTCCGCCACGGTGGCCCGCAAGGACGGGCACCACCCGATCATCTTCATGCAATGCGGGCCGGTTCGTCACCGGGTGGATGCGAAAATCCAGGCGGCGGCGCGGCCGTTCACCCACCATGTTCTGGTCCGGCCGACGAGCTTTCATGCGCCGGCGCTGCCGGACCTGGATTCGCGCGTGGAGTTTAATCAGTTGTATGAAGCCCTGCAAAGGGATGACGCGCGCAACCGGATGATCTGCGCGGATGTGGCGGCCGCCCTCAAAGAAAATCGTTCGCCTTTGGTGCTCACTGAACGCACCGAGCATTTGGAGGATCTGGCCCGGCGGCTCGGGTCCGAAGTGGCGCACCTGGTCTTGTTGCGGGGCGGGCAGAGCCGGAAGGAACTGGAGGCCGCCCGCGTGCGGCTGGCGGAAATCCCGGAAACCGAGGGAAGGGTGATTCTGGCCACAGGCAAATATATCGGCGAAGGCTTTGATGATTCACGGTTGGACACGTTGTTTCTGGCCCTGCCGGTTTCCTGGCGCGGAACCATCGCCCAATATGTCGGCCGGCTGCACCGGCTGCATGACGGCAAGTGCGAAGTGCGCGTTTACGATTATGCGGATCTGAATGTGTCCATGCTGTCGCGGATGTTTGATAAGCGATGCCGCGGCTATGAAGCGCTGGGCTACAGCATCCTGCTGCCCGGCAGCGCATTGCCAGGGTGGCCGGCGGAAGTGCCGCTGCCGGTGGACCCGGAATGGAAGCGGGATTACGCCGCCAGCGTCCGCAGGCTCATCCGGGATGGCGTGGATGTTCCGCTGGCAGCACTGTTCGTGCCGGCGGCGCGGTCCCCCGACGCCAATGCCGAGGTGGAGGCGCGCGCCCGGAGCGCCAGCGAGGCTTTTCTGTTCCGCCGCCTGGAAACCCTGCCAGAGACGGCCGGCCGGTTTCGGCTGAATGTGGAACTGCCGATTGCCTTTGATGATTGCGGGAAAATGGAGGTGGATTTGCTGGGCGCAACGACAGACGTGGTTGTTGAACTGGACGGTCCGCAGCATTTCGCCGGGGCGGAGGCGTACCGGCGGGACCGGCGGAAGGATGCGCTGCTCCAACGACACGGCTATTTTGTGCTGCGCTTTCTGGTGGAGGACGTGGGCCGGCAGCTTGATGTGGTGCTGGACACGATTTTGACGGCGCTGGCGCATCGGAACAACCGAGGGCGGGGGCGGGAATCTTAGACGCAATCGGGAGGCGGCCCGCCTGCAAGTCGCTGTAACATTTCCCCCCGCTTTTACGTTTGAGAGGGAGGCGTGATCCGGTTTGCGGGTGGCGCGAACCGCCGGAATCGGGCAGGCTGGGGCCCGCAACGTGAGCGACGACACAGAATGGCCGGAGCCAGGCATTGGCGGAGCGCCCGAAGATTTTGCCGAAGTCATCCGGCGGCATCAGAGGCGCGTGTTTGCCGTTCTCCACCGTTACGAGCGCGACCCGCACCGGGTGGAGGATCTGGCGCAGGAAACATTTGTAAAGGTCTGGCGCGCGCGCGCCACCTTTGACCGGCGCGCGCCGTTGGAGCATTGGATATCCCGGATCGCCGTGCGGGTGGCGCTGGATCATTTGCGGCGGGAAAAGCGGCGGCGGAACGAAATCGCCCTGGCCGATCTGGGCGAGGACGCGCTGGACTGGCTGCGAAGTTCGGAGGAAACCGGGGAACCGGCCGCGCGCGATGCCGCCGAACTGCTGGGGTTCGCCCTGCGCGAGCTGTCGCCGGCGGACCGCGTGGTCATCACCATGCAGGAGCTGGAGGGCCGCCGCGTGCGGGACATGGCGCGGACCCTGGGCATTTCCGGCGTGGCGGTGCGGGTGCGGGCGATGCGGGCGAGATTGAAATTGCGCCGGATCCTGGAGAAATGGATGAAGAAATGACCCGTGAATTTATGAGTGGTGACAAATTAAACCAGTTGTTTCAAGCGGCCCGGCGGGAGGACGCCCCGGCGCCGCCGGCCACCTTTGCCGACGACGTGGTGCGGGTTCTCCGGCGGGAACCGGCGGAGCCGGCCCCGGGCCGGCCTTCGCTCTGGGACGAATTAAACGCCGGCTTTCCGCGGCTGATCGTCGCGGCGTTGGTGGTGCTGGCGCTGGGGTTGGCGGCCAACCTGGCGTTGGGCACCGTGGGGTGGAAGGATTTGCGCGATGGCCTGACGCAGCTTTCCACGCAGGACATTTTCCCGCTGGACGGATTTTGAGCATGAAAACCCTCAAACCTTGGTTGTTGCTGGCGCTGGTCTTTGGCGTCGGCGTGATCCTGGGCGTGGCGGGAACCCGGCTGGTGGTGCGGCGGACGGTGCGCGAGGCCCTGCTGCACCCGGCGCAGGTGCAAACGTCCATCGAACGCCGGCTGGTCCGCCGGCTGCGGCTGGACGCCGCCCAGGCGGGGAAATTGGATGAAATCCTGACCGGGGCCCGCGGGCAGTTAATGGAGCTGCGGAAACAATACCGTCCGCCGGTGACCCTGGTATTCAGCAACGCCAACGTGCAGATCAACGCGCTGCTCACGCCGGAACAACGCGGGCAGTACGAAAAAATCAAGGCGGAGAACGCGGGGTATCTGCGCGGGCTGCGGGGGGAGTGAACGCAAAAAAACGGGCCCTTGGCCGGCTGCCGACCAAAGGCCCGTAATCACCGGACACGGACAAATCGCAACGGTTCAGCGCCAGCCGCCGGCGACATAAACCCGGACGCCGCCACGCACCTCATAGCGGCCTTTCGCCCAGTTGGCTCCCGGGCGGGGGGGACGTTCCCAATGACCCCGGTTCCACACCCAGCCACGGCGCCAGACCCATTCCCCGGGCACCCAGGCAAATCCCGGACGTTCTCTCGGGATCACTTCCACGTAAGGTGCCGGCGGTTCGGCTTGCACCACCACTTCTCCGGGTGCCAAGACCACCTGGGGCGCCGGGGCGGGCGGCGGCGGGACGACCACGGGCGGGGGCGGCGCATACGTCACCGGCGGGAGCGGGGGCGGATAGTCCCGGCGCTCGCGCACCACACAGCCCGTGGCCAGCAGGGAGCCGGCCACCGCCAACAACGAGGTTTTCAAGACCAAGGAAATTCTTACCATATGCTCATTGGACGCCCAAATGGCAAAAGCATTCAAATTCAGTCACTTGAAGCTCCCGGCGGCTGCTTGACACCGCCCAGACCGGTCCGTCAAATCGCCGTGTCCACCAGTTCGGCCGGGGGTTTGGTTTCCGTGGCCCAGGCCCGGCCTCCGGCCCGGCCCAGCGCGAGGGTGACCAGGCTCAGAGCCGTAAACAGCCCGAAACAGCCCGGCCAGCCGCCATGCCGCCAGAACCACGCCGGCAGCAGCGTGCCAGCGCTGCCGCCCAGGTAATAACATGTTACATACAAACCGGCGGCCGATGACCGCGCCCGGCCCGCCACCCGCCCGGTCAGCACCGTCGCCGACGATTGCGAGACAAACACGCCCGAGGAAAACAACGCCAGCCCGGCGATCACCGCCGGCAGGGCGTGGACCAGCGTCAACGCCAGCCCGGCCAGGTTCAGGCCGGCCGCCAGCAGAGCGGTATGGGGGAAACCCTGCCGGTCCAGAAACCGGCCCGCCAGCGGCGTGACGACGCAGCCGAACAGATAGACAAAGAAGACCGCACCCAGCCCGGCCGTGCCCAGGCCGAACGGCGGCCCCGCGAGATAAAAATTGATGTAGGTGAACACCCCCGTCAGCCCGCACAACACCGTGAACCCCATGCCGCACACCACCAGCAGCCGCGGGTTGCGCAAATGCCCCCAGGTGTCCCCAAGCGATTTTAACACATGCTGCCCCGGGACAAAGTGCCGGGCCGGCGGAAGCCATTGCCGCACCGCCAGCGCCCCCAGCACATCCAGAACCCCCAGCACCAGGAACGCCGTGTGCCAGTCCCCGTGCGCGGCGATCAGCCCCGTGAGGAACCGCCCCAGAAAGCCGCCGAACACCGTTCCCGCCACGTAGGCGGACATCACCGCCCCCGTGCGCCCGGCGAACTCCTCATTGATATAGGCGATGATCACGGCGATGACCCCCGGCACACACACCCCTTGCAGGAAGCGCCAGCAGATCAGCGCGCAGAGGCTGTGCGCCGTGGCCGCCAGCAGGGTGGGCACCGCCATGGCAAACAACGCCGGGACAATGACCTTTTTCCGCCCCACGCTTTCCGCGACCAGGCCGGTGAAGGGGGCCATGAGGGCCACCGCCAGGGTGACGGCCCCCACCGTGTAGCTCACCTGCACCTCGGACGCCTGGAAGACCCGCTGGAAATAGGGGAGCAGCGGCTGCGTGCAATAAACGTTCAGAAACGTGCAGGCGCCCGCGATCATCGCGGCGCACACCGTCAGCGCAAAAGAGTTTTCCGGGCGCGCCGCCCCTGTCGTCTTCACCCCCGCATGATTCCCGATTTTGCCTCCGCTTGCAATTCCAGCAGGGCGCGGCTGTGTCCCGCCCTCGCCGGACCGGCCGCGGCAGGTAGGCTGGCCAACCGACGGTTCAAGTTGCCACCCTGCCTGGGTTTGGCCGGTCGGCGGTACAAAAATTCGCCAACAACTTCGAGATGCGCCCTATATGGTCAGGGGGATGACAATTTCGGTGGCATTTTTCGGGAGAGCGGTTAATGTAACTGGGTGCCCCCATGATGAGCATGCGTCACCCCATCCGTCCGAGGCACCGTCGAACCGGTGGACGCACTGGTTTTGCCTTCACCCTCATCGAGCTGCTGGTGGTCATCGCCATCATCGGCATTTTGGCGGCGTTATTGATGACGGCGCTGGCGCGGGCCAAGGACCAGGCCCGAAACGTCAACTGCCTGAGCAACTTGAAACAATTGGCGCTGTGCTTTCATCTTTACGTCTTGGATAATAGTGACCACCTCGTGCCGAATAATTCCGTGGAATACGCCGAAGGCACCAGCGCCGACGGGGTGGCCGCCCAAGGAGTGTCCTGGTTGCCGGATTTTGACGCCCGCACGGAGCTTGACCCGTCCAACATTATGAACGGGCTGTTATTTCCCTACAACAAGTCGTTGCCGATCTACCATTGTCCGGCCGACCAGTCGGTGCTGCAAACATCGGACGGCACGCTGCTGCCCCAGTTGCGCTGGCGCAGTTATAACATGAGCCAGTCCGTCAACGGTTATCCCGGCTTTGCCCCCTGGCTGCAGGCAAATCTGCCGAGCTGGACCACGTTCACCCAAATCCGCTCGCCGAACCCCAGCGCCTTGTTTGTGCTGATTGATGAAAACTCGGACTGCATCTTGGATGCGCAGTTTGGCAATCCGCCGGTGGGCGGGCCGTGGGATGATCAATGCTGGTGGGATATGCCATCCAGCCGGCATATGCAAGGCGGCAATCTGTCGTTTGCGGACGGCCATGTGGAACACTGGCGCTGGCAGGTGCCCAAGGTGTTTGTTGATTACTTTCTGGATGTGTCCCCGGCGGAATTGCCGGATCTCCAGCGGGTGCAGGCGGCGATGAAACAATACTCGGACGAAGATTCGCCGGCCAACGGGTATTGATTGAGCCCATGAACGTGAGCCCTCCATCCTGGTTCGGGAACCGGCACAGCGGCGGGGGCCGCCGGCGGGGCTTCACCCTCATCGAACTGCTGGTGGTGATCGCCATCATCGGCATTCTGGCGGCGTTATTGATGACGGCGCTGGCGCGGGCCAAGGACCAGGCCCGAAACGTCAACTGCCTGAGCAACCTGAAACAATTGGCCACCTGCCTGCATTTGTATGTGCTGGACAACAACGACTTTCTCGTCCCCAACAACTCGGTGGTGGGCATTGATTCCACCGGCATCGTCAGCACCGCCGACAACAGCGTGTCCTGGCTGCCGGATCTTGACGCTCCCATTGAGCTGGATCCCTCCAATATTGTGAACGGGCTGTTGTTTCCCTACAACAAGTCGCTGCCGATCTACCATTGTCCGGCCGACCAGTCGGTGCTGCAAACGCCGGACGGCACGCTGCTGCCCCAGTTGCGCTGGCGCAGCTACAACATGAGCCAGTCGGTCAACGGCATTCCGGCCATCACGGCCATGTATTTTCCCGGGATCCCGAGTTGGTCCAAATTTACGCAAATCCACGCGCCGGTGCCCAGCGCCTTGTTTGTGCTGATTGACGAAAGCTCCGGTTCCATCCTGGATGCGGAGTTTGGCAATCCGCCAGTGGATTCGCCTTACTATTCCCCAGACATCTGGTGGGATTTGCCCTCCAGCCGGCACATGCAGGGGGGCAACCTGTCATTTGCGGACGGTCATGTGGAACACTGGCGCTGGCAGGTGCCCAAGGTCTTTGTGGGCTACGCCCAGGATTTGGCCCCCGGGGAGCTGCCGGATTACCAGCGGGTCCAGGCCGCGATGAAACAACCGGCGGACGAAGATTCGCCGGCCAACGGCTATTGATACGGCCCGTGAACGCATGCCCTCCATCCTGGTTCGGGAACCGGCAGACCGTCGGGGGCCGCCGGCGGGGCTTCACCCTCATCGAACTGCTGGTGGTCATCGCCATCATCGGCATTCTGGCGGCCTTGTTGATGACGGCGCTGGCGCGGGCCAAGGACCAAGCCCGAAATATCAACTGCCTGTCCAACCTGAAACAACTGACCGCCTGCTTGCACCTGTACGTCGTGGACAACAACGATTATTTCGTCCCGAACAACTCGGTGGAGGACCTGGGCAGCACCAATGAGACCGGCTCCTCTTGGCTGATGGACTTAAGCGCCAGGACCGAACTGGACCCCGCCGGGATTGTGAACGGGTTGCTGTTTCCCTACAACAAATCGCTGGCGATCTACCATTGTCCCGCCGACCAGTCGGTGTTGCAAACGGCGGACGGCATGCTGCTGCCGCAGTTGCGCTGGCGCAGTTACAATATGAGCCAGTCCATCAACGGTTATCCGGGATATGACCCCACCAGTGCATATTACTTCCCGAGCTGGACCAAGTTCTCGCAAGTCCGCACGCCCACGCCCAGCGCCTTGTTTGTGTTGATTGACGAAGACTCGAATTGCATTCAGGATGCGGAGTTTGGCAATCCACCGATCAATTTGCCCTGGGACGACGGTGATTGGTGGGATTTGCCCTCCAGCCGGCACCATCAGGCGGGCAACCTGTCGTTTGCGGACGGCCATGTGGAACACTGGCGCTGGGCGGTGCCCAAGGTGTATTCCAACATTCCCCAGTATGTGCCTCCGGCGGAACTGCTGGATTACCAGCGCCTCCAGGCGGCGATGAAACAATACCGCGACAATTCTTCACAAGACTTAAGTTATTCCCCCTGACGACCGGCAAAATTCGGGAGCAGAGGGTCGGAAGCGGCCTGGAGGTTGGGGGCAGGTTCTGGTTGCCTTCCTGCCCTGGCAGGCGGACCCAAAGGCTGTGGCTTATGGACCCGGGTGCCGTGGAATGGTCACTTCTTGCTCTGGTCACGCCAAGATTTGACAACCCCGGGGAGGTGTGCCATTCTATCCGCATGAAATTTTTTGCATTGCTGGCCGTGTTTTCCGTCCTGGCCATGGTGCTGGGCCGCGCGGAATCGCTGTATGACATCAAGATCAAGGACATTGACGGCAAGGACACGTCGTTGGCGCCGTATAAGGGCAAGGTGCTGCTGGTGGTGAATGTGGCCTCGCACTGCGGCTTCACGCCCCAGTACGCGGCGCTGGAGGCCGCCTACCAGACGAACCAGGCCAACGGCTTGGTGGTGCTGGGGTTCCCCTGCAACCAGTTCGGCGGCCAGGAGCCGGGCAGCAACGAGGAAATCAAGCAGTTTTGCGCCAGCAAATACAACGTCACCTTCCCGCTGTTTGACAAGCTTGAGGTCAACGGCGCGAACCGGCATCCCCTGTACACGGCCCTGGCCGGTCCGGGCTCCCCGGTTCCCGGTGACATCGGCTGGAACTTCACCAAATTTCTCATCAGCCGCGACGGCCGGATCCTCAAGCGCTTCGATTCCAAGGTCAAACCGGACAGTCCCGAGGTCTCGGCGGCCATTGCTGCGGCACTGGCGGAGAAATAGAGGTCGGTGGTTGGGCCCTCGTTCACGGTCGGAGGCAGGGGACGGCCTGGCGATCGTACCGGCGGTAGATGCTAAAATCCGCGTCGGTGGTCAGCACCACTGGGTCGGGCAGCGTTTTGCTCAAACGCAACCGGCTGGCCTCGGCCAGGCTCGTGGGGACATCGGCATATTTTGCCGGCAGATCAAGCACCCGGGCCAATTCATCCGTGCGGTTGAGGCCCAGCCGCAGGTGTTCCTGCCGCAGCAGTTTCTCCAAAATCCGGGCGTGGGGTGCAGGCAAGAGAAAGAAGACTTCGGACACTGCGGCCTCGCAGGTGAACCACGGCGCGGGTTGTCGGAGAAAGGTCTCCCGCGCCCAACCACGATGATGTTCTTCGCCGGGATCCAGCAGGGCCACCAGCGCCCCGCTGTCAACGACGCAGCTTTTCGGCACGGATGAGTTCCGCGAGTTTCTGCTTGTGGGCCGGGCGGAACCGGGGCGTCCGGTCGGACACGTTGGCCGCCCAAGCTTCCGCCAAGATGTCATTCAAACCGGCAGCCGCCGGCAGGGCGACGGCCTCCAGACGCTCCTGCACCAAGTCCGATTTGGACACCCCGCGCGTGCGCGCCTCCGATTCAATCCGCCGGGCCAAGCCCTCCGGCCGACGGATGGTCAACGTCTTCATGGGGCCGCTGCCAGACAACAGCGGCGGAACTGCAGCACGATTCTCACCATGAGAGACCCGCAGGTGGGGCGCGTCACTCCGTGCGCGCCGTCGTCCTGCTCCTTCAGTTCTGAAAAAAAAATCGCCAGCGGCGTTTTACGGCACGCTGGCGAGATTGGTGAAATATCTGGTCAGACCTTCTTGCGGCAAAACCGGCCGAATAGAGAAACTGCGAGCACGCCCATGCCGGCCATAAGGCCATAGGTGTCCGGTTCGGGCACCGCCGCCGTAACGTCCAATCCCCAACTGTCCAACGTCTCCGTCCCGCCGCCCACGCTCAGGTCCGCGATGAACAACGTCCAAGTCCCCTCGTCCGACAAACCGCCAAACGTCCCGTTCAACGTGTTGGCTGAATCCGGCTGCCAGACGCCGGTCGGAATTCCCGTCGCGTTGTGGATGCTGCCATTAACTGTCCCAGCGTCGCTCAACGTCACATTATTAAACCCCGACCCGGACGAGCCAAACGGATCGAACGCGGAGGTCCCAATCTGATTGAGCAGGGTCTCGGTGGCCACGTTCCCGTTGACGTCCTGGTAATTCAGATAGGCGTATAAATCCCCGTTGTAGCCGCCGCTGATGTTTAAGTCCACCGTCACGCCGGTAATGGGGCCGTTGGGAAGGGTGGCAAAGGTTTGCGACGTGGTAATGCCCACCGGGTTGCCATCCGGGACGGCCGTGCCCACCGTCCAATCCCTGTCCAACACCACCGCCCCCCTGGCCGCACCGGTTAATTGCAGAACCACAAAACCGCAGATAAATAAGTTCTTTTTCATAGGTTAGTTTTTTAGTTGATCGAAGTTTAGCGATTATATTTCAATCGATAAAAGACGGCCGGGGGTAGTGGTGGAATCGTGATTCCCAAATCCCCGAACGTATCGGTGACTTGCATCAAGCCCTTGGCAGGCGCTGTGTTGGTGCTGATGGACACCCAACCCACACCAGCCGTCAGATTGGTGGAACGCTGGGTCACATAGCGATAACCCGGCACCCCGAAGAAGCTGGCGGTGACGGTGCTGGTGCCAAGAACGAGCTTCGGCGAGGTCTGCCCGAAGAGGCTGTTGTTCATCGTGATAACCACGGAACCGAGCGCCTTCTCGCCCTGGCTGTCGCGGACACTGTAGCTGAAGGAGTCGTTGACGTTGGCAGGCATGCTGTTGGTATAGAATATATAGTTGCCGTTGGTCAAGAGGCTCGCGCCGGTCGCGGTGCGAAGATTGGCGCCGTCGGTGCCAACGCCCAGCAGGGTGATCGGATCGCCATCGGCATCCGTCACGTTATTGAGCAGGTCGCTAATGGCGATCTTCAACGTAATATTGTTGCCGCGCGCGTAGTAGGCGGTGCCGGCGACCGGCACGCTGACAAAATTGGCGACCAGCGCACGGCTCCGGGTGGCCGTGAAGCTGTAGCTGGCCGACGTGCTCACCGGCGTGCCGTTCTCAGTCCAGTTCACGAATGAATAGTTCGCGTTCGGGGTGGCCACCACTGTCACCGGAGACCCGACCGCCACCGATCCACCGCCGCTCGTCAACCCGCCCGCCGAGGGCGAGGCGCTGGCGCCAATCGTGATGCCCGCTCCCGGTGCGAGGGCAACGCCACGAAGCACTTCCCCATATTTGGCCGTCCGGAGTGTAACAAACTCTTCCCCGGCCGGGGAGGTGGCAGCCAAGGTGTCGGTAATGGCCACGAGTTGGTTCGGATCGCCGCCTTGGTCAGTGTCACCGCTGGCAGTGGAGGTAATGCCGTAAATGGTGACGGTACCGTCGCCATTCACCTGGCCCGTGATGTTGCGCAGGCCGTTATTGGACGGGGTCCAGGGCAAACCGGTTGCGGAATTGGTGCCGGTGGGATAGGCGTCGCCGGCATCGTCGTTGGGCACCGAGTAGGGCTGGCCAAGATTGAGGCCGGCCTGGAGGGTGTAAACCAGATTCCACTTCGTGCCATCGAAGGTCCATTTTTGCAGGCCGGCGGTCGGGTTGTTGGCCGGGAGCGCGTTGACGTAATCGTTGTTCACGGAATCATAAACAAGCGTCGTTGTGGAAACCTGGCCTTCGTCGGCGACATAGAAGGTGTTCGTATCGGCAAACCACAGGCCAAACGGGTAATAAGTCGTCTGGGCGTTGCCGCTGCTGTCCTTGCCCGTGGCCGCGCTGGTCTCGGAGAAGCCCGGCAGGATGTTGAAGACCACAGAATTCGCATCGCCGGTGGTCGGAATGCCGCCCGGGCCCACCTGATAAACGGTGTTGATGCCGTTGCCGCCGCTGCCTTTGGAGACATAAAGCGTGCTGTTGAAAGGATTAAGGGTCAGCCCGCGCAGATTCATGTCCTTGCCCGATTTGTCCGCGGCGAATCCGACTGCGGCAATGGAAAAGCCGTGCTGATAGCCGGTCGTATCGCCCGCGGTTCCGTAGGTATTTCCCACCGGCAACGAATTGCCACCCGCGCCGGGCGCGAGCAATTGCATCCCGGTGTCGTCACTCAGAAGCGCCAGGCCGGCGCCGTCGGGACTGCCATTGCCGGCATTTCCCACGGTGAAGTAATTGCCGCCGGCCAGCACAGCCGCGCGGCCGTTGTTGCCGCTGTAGGCATCGCTGGCTGTAACCTGCACATTCCCGTAAAAATCAATCTGGGCGACCGCGCGCTGGTACGTGCCGATGGCCGCGACCGGATTGCTGCTGTCCACATGATAGGGCGTACCCGAGTTGGAGATATCCAATGCGTTGGTGGGCGCGAGATAGCACATGAAAGTGAGTCCCGTTCCATCAGGCGTCAGGTTGAGGGCAATTTCGGACTTGGAGGAGAAACTTGTGGCCACATCGAGTCCCAGTTGTGCCTCCACCGCAGCCGTCAAGTTGATGGTGTTGACCACGCTGCCCGCCGTGGTCGTCAGATCCAGGTAGATCGGAGCGGTAACCCCAAAAGAGGGATCGGGCGATTCGTTGCCCCAGACTCCCGGATAGGCGCCGCTGGTAATCGCGGTGGCCCCGTTTGGCAGTGTGCTGCCTACGGTCACGGTCGCGGCCGTGCCGGAGTAAACACTTCGGCTCACGATGAGTTGGCCCGGGGCGGTGGTGATCGGCGTCGGAGTGCCCACGCTAACTGTGACCGTGACGGAATCATTCCCTGGACTGCCATCACCTCCGCCGGATACGGTCGCGGTGCTTGCGAGCGGGCCGGAGGCGTTCGCGGCGACGGACACCGTGATCGTCAGCGCCGGATAGCTTGAGTCGGTCGCCAGGACGTCGCTGCGGGTGGCGGTGACGGTCTGACCGGAAACCACCACGGACCAGCCATTGATCGTCGCTCCGTTCATGGCCGCGGCGGGCGTGAGGCCCGCAGGCAGAATCTGGGTGACGGTGACGGCGCTGCCATCGGTGTTGGCGCTGCCGCCGTTGCCAACGTAAATCGTGTAAGTGTCGGCGGCGTCGCCGGGCTGGAAGTTGCCGTTGTGGGTGCTGGTGATGGCGAGGTCCGGAGCCGTTACGACGGTGCTGTACGTTGACGTGGAAGCGTCATTGGCGTGGTTGCCTTCCGCCACCACGTCGCCGGGATTGATCACCGCCGCGCCCGCGGGCACGGTAAACGTTCCGGCCGCGGCCGCCACGACGGTTATGGTGAGAGTATCCGAAGCCCCCGCCGCCAAAGTGCCGCCCGTGAAACTGACCACCGATCCAACCGCTGAGGTGGGAACGGTGAAGCCGCCACCGCCGTTATCCGTTGCAGACACGAAAGTGATTCCGGCGGGCAGCGTGAAATTCAACGGGATTCCCGAAGCGGACGCGGTGCCAAGGTTCTGCGCTGTCAGCGTATAGGTAAAATTGTGTCCGGCCAGGGCGGACGTGGCGGCGGCGGTTATATCCACGGTCAGATCGGCAATGGAAACTGAGGTGACCACGGGGATGGTGGAACTGTTGTTGTTCTCGTTCGACTCCGGGATCGTATTGGCCGGATCAATGACGGCGGCCCCGGCAGCGACCGTGTAGCTGCCACCGCTGGCGGCGTTGACCGTCACCGTCAAAGTGTCCGAGGTCCAGGCATTCAAGGCACCGCCGGTGAAGGTGACCACCCCGCCGGGGGCCGAGGTCGGTGCCGTGAAACCGCCGCTCCCATTGTCTGCGGCCGAAACAAACGTCAGCCCCGACGGAAGAGTAAATTGCGCCGTCACGCCCAACGCATTTCCCGGTCCCGAATTCGCCACGGTGAGGGTGTAGTTGAAATTGACGCCGGCACTGGCGGTCGCCGGCGCCGCCGCCGCGATGGTCAGGTCCGGGAACGGAGCGGCAAGCGGGGCGAAAGCGATGCCCTTCAAGTATCCGGCGGCCGCCGTGTAGAGCGTGACATTGTTGGCCGGGTTGATGCTCGGGGCGGAATTATACCCCGTCGCATCCGTAATCCAGACCACGGTGTTGCCCGTTCCCGTGGTGACGTAGAGGTTGGCGCCAGTGCCGCTGCTGGTGGCACAAAACCCGTCACCAGTAAAGCCAATGGAGGTCGCGCTCCCATTCACTGTCCAATTCCCGCTGACGAGCGAGTATTTTGTGACGGTCGCCCCGTCCAGAACGTAAAGGATGTCAAAGGCCGCACCGTTGTTCCCCGAGGAAATCATGTAAAAATCCACGGCGGCGGCGTCTGCCGGCAGACCATTGAGACCGGTCAGCGTGGTTCCGTCCGCCGACACGGTGGAGAGGAGCTGGGTGGTGTTATCCGACAAGGCATACACTTGCCCACCAAAGCTTTTAAGCGGCCGGACATTGGTCGTGTTGGCCGGAGCGGTCGTGCCATTTGTGTAAATGCCGCTTTTGTCGCCCAGGTACCAGAGGTTGTTATTCAAGGTGGTCGCGCTGCGGGTCTGATCCCCGGTTCCCGTCGTGCTGGTATAGGACGCCGGCAACGAGAAACCATAGCCAGCGGTGAGCGTGCCAACGCCGCGGAGGATGATGGACGTTTCGTCAGTCACGCCCGTGGGATCCTCGAAACCCGTGAAGGCCAGCAGCGTTCCATCGCCGCTGGTGGCCAGCCGGCCCGTGCTGCCGGCATTGCTCTGCCGGAGGGCGCTGGTGCCGGTGGCCGGAATGAGGAAGGTGTTGACGGGGGATGACTGAGCGGCCACGGACGGACTCAGCTCGATGATCGAGAAAGTGGAGGAGGTGGCATTCGCCGCGAGTTGTTCCACCGCCAGATTTCCTTGCGTGAAGGGAGACACCACCGTGCTCGCAGGAATCGCCACAGTCAACGTGCTGGCACCGCTGCTGGCGAGATTCACGTTGCCCGAGTAGGTGCCCACCGCGTCTGCGGCGGCGAGCCGCGCATAAATTGTCGTCGCGGCCACCGTGCCGCTGCTTGGGGTCAGCGTGAGGCTGCCCGAGTAGCCGGAAGCCGAGGAAACGGAAACTTCAAAGCCAGTGGGCGCCGTGACGGTAAGATTGGCGGTCAGGCTGCTTCCCGAGACCGAGAAGCTGGTCGGCAGGGAGGCCGTGCCCTGGCCGGTGGAAATTGCACCCGGTGTGCCCGTGGAACTGATGGTGGGAGTCGCGGACGTAAAGGTCAGAGCAATCCTGCCGGCGCCGCCGGCACCGCCGGTGCCATTGCTGGCACTGGATGATTGATCCGCGCCGCCGCCGCCGCCGCCGGGAGCAGTTCCGGGATTACCATTGCCAGCACTGGACAAAGCGACGCCACCGGCGCCGCCCCCGGCACTGCCCGAAGGTCCTGCGCCCGCGCCGCCGACACCAGAATTGTTGGCGGTTGTCGACCCCGTTGTGCCGCTGGTGCCGGCCGTGTTCGCGGCCGCACCCGAACTGGGAATGTTGCCGGAGTTGGATGCGGTGGCCCCGACGGTCTGGGTGCGAGCCTTGGTTCCGGTGCCCGCTGTGTTGTTGCCAACTGAGCCGGCACCGCCCACGGCCAAAACCGATGCGCCCGCGGGATTCCCCTCGGAAGTATTCCCAAAATATGAAGACCCGCCAGTTCCCCCGGACGTACCGGTAACAGCGCCTCCCGCGCCAGCCGTTCCCCCGGCGCCAACCGTCAGTTGATAAGTCGTCCCGGGCGTGACCGCCACGCTGGTAACTCTCACATAGGAACCGCCGGCCCCGCCACCCGTGGAAGCATAATTTGCGCCAGCCCCGCCGCTGCCGCCGCCGCCGCCCCAAGCTTCAACCTGAACGGTCGTAACACCTACGGGACAGGTCCAACTCGTATTACCCGCCGTGGTAAAACTGGTGGTTGTTTGTCCCCCTGCCTGGATGCCGCTCAGGGCAAGCAGCGCGAGGGCGGCGAGGGCGCCGGTCAACGCCCTGGCCCAGCCACGCAGGGCAAAAAGTGGCGTTCTTCCCTGCGGGGCGCAGGTTTTTTTGGTTTCAGGAAAGGCTTGGGCAATGGTAGTCATGGCTGGGATGCAATTTGAGGTGGTCGGGTTGGTTGAATAAGGGTAAAGGGCTGCTTTAAGCTGAGGTTTTCAATCTGGAAAATGGCTGGCGGAGGGCACAACGTTCATTGCGCGACCCAAGCAGGATTTTCGTCAGCCAAACACGGGGAAATATCAAGGATTCCGCTCCGCTCCAAATGGAAAGATGAACTTTCTTCTCAACGTGCAAACGATTAATGATCTTCATTAGCGAGCGTGACTTTAGAGACCCCGTAAGGCGTTAAGATGGCATTCTTGTGACAATTGGGTTAAGAGCCCAAAATACTCAGTCTCCGAAAACCACCATCAAAACTTTTCAGTTGCGCGGAGAAAAAAGTGCGGCTCAACAACTTTCTCCGTTTTATGGTGGCAAAAACATAAAGGCACCCCACGCGGCCGTGCATCCCGAGGTTGTTGGCGAGTTTCTGTGCCGCCAACCTCGAAATCCAACGCCGCCAAGCTTGCAAGGCCAAAAAAATTAACGCAAAGCGTTGTGATATAATTTGTTACAACGTACATTCTTGGTAAAATCAACCGAAAACAACATAAAAATTAACGCAAGCTGTTTTAATACAATGTGTTACAACGAATATTTGGTATAAAAATAACCAAAAATAACCATAAATAACCAAAATCACAGTTTCGTTTTTTTGGGCGTAAGTGGGTGCCCCCCAGCGGCGCACCTGATCGCCACCATGTGGGTGCGCACCGCCTCCCGCTCCGCGGAAAAACCCGCCGTCCGTCCGCCCAATGGATGCGCCCGTCCAACCTTGCCAATAACTTCGGGATGCACCGCCACAAGGCTTGCCCACGGCTTGCGCTTGCCATGGGGGGCGGTTGTTGGCAGTGTTTAAACCGTGTTATGATTAAGTTTTGTCCGCCACCGCCCCCGTCCTGTTCCGCCGCCCGCCGGGCGGCCCGCTTATGATCCATCCCACTGCCATCCTCCATCCCGGCGCCCGAGTTCATCCGACGGTGCAGGTGGGGCCGTATGCGGTGATTGACGAGGGGGTGGAGCTGGGCGCGAACTGCGTGGTGGGGCCGCATGTCTACCTGACCGGCCAAACGCGGATCGGGCAGGGCAATCTGTTTCACGCCGGCGCGGTGATCGGAGACGCGCCGCAGGATTTGAAATATCGCGGGGAACCGACGGGGCTGCGCATCGGGGATTTCAACGATTTTCACGAGCATGTGACGGTGCATCGTTCGAGCAAGACCGGGGAGGACACGCAGGTGGGGTCGCATAATTTTTTGATGGCGGGGGCGCATGTGGCGCACAATTGCCGGCTGGGCGACCACATCATCATGGCCAACGGCGCGTTGCTGGGGGGCCATGCCGTGGTGCAGGACCGGGCGTTCATTTCCGGGAACTGCCTCGTGCATCAGTTCGTGCGGGTGGGCGCGTTGTCGCTGATGCAGGGGGGCACGGCCATCAGCAAGGATCTGCCGCCGTTCACGGTGGCCACGGGCCGCAACGGCCTGTGCGGCCTGAACAGCGTGGGGCTGCGCCGGGCGGGTTTTGCGGCGGACCAGCGCCGGGAATTAAAGCAGCTTTACCATCAGTTGTTCCGCAGCGAAGGTTCGTTTAGCGCGGCGCTGACGGCGGCCCGGGCGGAGTTCCACAGTCCCGGGGCCGTGGAACTGCTGGATTTTGTCGCGGGCGGGCAGCGGGGCTTGTGCGTGGATTACCGGAGCCGCCGCCGCGCCCAAGAACCGGCCGGCGACCCGGAATAGCCGGCGGGAGGCACCGCCACCATGTATAAACTCATCGGCATTGACGGTCAGGAATACGGCCCCGCGACGGTGGAGCAAATCCGGCAATGGATCTGGGAGCAGCGGGTGGACCGGCACACCCGGATCTTCACCCAAGACGCGGCGGATTGGACGCCGGCCTGCCTGGTGCCGGAATTCGCGGATGATTTTCCAGGGGAGGCGCCGTCCGCCAACCCAAGCGCCCCGCCGCCGCTCCCGGCCCCGGTCCCGCCGCTGCCAAGCTGCACGACCGCGAAGATCGGGCTGGTGTGCGGCATATTGTCGGTGACGGTGTGCTGTTGTTGCTGCGGGTTGCCGTTCAATATTTTGGGCCTGCTGTTCTCGACCATCGCCCTGGTGCAGATCAGCGGAAGTCCCGATCGTCACGGGGGCCGGGCGATGGCCGCCATCGGGCTGGTCCTTTCCCTCCTGGGGATCCTGCTCTTGGTCGGCTGCCTGGCCTTCCGATAACCATTGAACATGAACCCTCGTACCGAACCCTTAGGTCCCGTGCCACCCCGGCTGAAATGGGCGGCGTGGTCGCCGTCGGTGTTCTTTGGTGCCGTGGTGCTGGCGCTGGTGGCAGTGGGGGGCGGGCTGGTGATTTATTTTTTTGATCCGTCCCAGAACCCGTTTTACCCAGGCTGCGCCTTTCACCGGTTGACCGGGTGGAACTGTCCCGGCTGCGGGGCGACCCGCGCGCTCTACGCCCTGCTGCACGGCCGCTGGCAGGTGGCCTGGCGGGACAACGCGTTGTTCCTGCTGACCGCGGCGGCGCTGGGCGCCCGGGCGGGGTGGCTGGGGATGCAACGCCTGCGCCACCGCCCCGCCCCCACGTTTTTAACCCCCCGCCACCTGCTGCCCTGGCTGGTGATCGCGGTGATCTTCGGCGTGTTGCGGAATTTTCCCGCGTTTGCGTTTCTGTCCCCGTGACTTTTGGCTTTTACGAAGGGCCGCCGTGGTGTTCAATCTGTCCCGATGAGTCTGACCCATCCGCTGACCACGACGACGTTTGACCTCCCGGGCTACCGGGTGGCCAGGTCCTATGGCGTGGTCCGGGGCCTGATTGTCCGGTCGCGTTCGATCATTGGCAACGTGGGTGCAAGCCTGCAGGCGGTCTTTGGCGGCAATATTTCGCTCTACACCAACCTCTGTGAACGCGCCCGGGAGGACGCGTTCAACCTGATGCTGACCCACGCCGGCCAACTCGGCGCCAACGCCGTGATCGGCGTCCGTTACGATGCCACCGAAATCGCACCCGGCATCACCGAGGTCTTGTGTTACGGCACGGCGGTCTTCGTCGAGGCCCTATGAAACCGGCGGCCGGAAGCCGGTCCCGCCCGGCGGCGGATGGCCGGCGACGAACCCTTCACCACGTGCAAAACCTTTTTCAATCCAGCGACGGCCCCCTCTGGAAGGCGCAGGTCGGGCGATGAAAGCGCTCAGTGCCGACAGTCTGATGGCGCGCTGCCTGGGCCGGCTGGCGGCGGTGGCGTGCCGGCATGCCCGGTGGCTGGTTTACCCGCAGATCCTGCTCTTTGTCGTCTGCGTGTTCTACGCGCTGCCCAAACCCTGGGGCCACCTGGAATTTGACATGAACCGCGACGACCTGGTAGGGTCGAACAAGAAATACCAGCACAATTTCCTGGAGTTCAAAAAGGAGTTCACCCAGCAGGATGATCTGGTGGTGGTGGTGGAGAGCGAGAATCCGGAGAAAAACCGCCAGTTCGTCGAGCACCTCGGGGCGCGGTTGGAAGGGGAAACGAACTTGTTCACCGACGTTTTCTACAAGGGCGACCTGAAAATGATGGGGTCCAAGGCCCTGATGTTTGTGCCAGACCAGACCCCGGATTTTGGGGCGGGCGACTTTAAGAAACTGCCCGCGTTCCTGGACCGGTTGAAAACGCCCCTGGAAGCCGGGGCCGCCCCGCTGATCACGGGGAATGAGACCGCCGCCGCGGTCACCGTGTTCCTCCGGGAACAATTGTCCCCAGCCACCCGGCGGGCGCTGGACGATTACCAGGCGGGGCAGACGAATTTGACGCCGTTGTTGACGGGGCTGACGAATGATCTGAACCGGGTCTTGAGCGGACCCTGCATTTACGACGCGCAACGCTTTGCCGGCGTGACGCTGCGGCCCAAGACCCAGAAGTTGCTGGCGACGCAGCCGCAGGGCGACCCACTGGCGCTGCTCAACCGGCAGCTGCTGGAGGACGCGTATCCGGACGACCTCGCGCGGAGCGATTTGGAGGAACTGCTGCGGACCCTGCAGGCCTTCCGTCCGTTCATCAACCAATTCAGCAGCGCCACCAATCTGGTCTCCTTTTTCGACCTGGTGGTCACCCAATTCCGGACGGCCCCGCGCGCGGAAAACGCGCAAACCGAAGCCTTTATCGGCGCCCTGCCCGCGCTGGAGCGGATCCTGACGCAGGCCAACGACAGCCTGACCCAGCCCGGTCCGCCGCTCTCCCCGGGCGTCACCGCGCTGTTCAACAACAGCGACGAGGCGCGCCGGGCCAGTTACATCACCTTCGCCAACGGAACCATTTTCCTGGTCACCGCGCACGCGCCGACCGACGACCTGAACGAGGCGGCGGTCAAGCGCTTCCGCGAGCTGGTGGCGGCGACCCGCGCGGAGGTGCCCGGCCTGAACGTGGGCCTGACCGGCGAACCGGTGCTGGAGGAGGATGAGATGGCCCAGTCGCAAAAGGACACCACGGTGGCCAGCATCGTTTCGCTCATCTTGTGCGCGCTGATCTTCATTTACGGCTACAACGAAACCGGCCGGCCGGTGAAGGCGACCCTCTGCCTGGTGGTGGGGCTGGCCTACACCCTGGCCTTTGCCACCCTGACGGTGGGGCATCTGAACATATTGACCATCACGTTTGTGCCGATTCTAATCGGGCTGGCGATTGACTATGGCGTCCATCTGGTCACACGTTACGAGGAGGAACTGCGGCGGGGGCTGACCGGGGAAGCGGCGCTGGCCAAGGCGATGGTCTATACCGGCCAGGGCATCCTGACGGGCGCGCTGACCACCGCCGGGGCGTTCCTCGCCATGGCGTTCACGGATTTCAAGGGCATCCAGGAAATGGGCCTCATCTGCGGGGGCGGCCTGCTGGTCTGTTTCATTCCCATGATGACGCTGCTGCCGGTGATGCTGTTGCAGGGCCGGCAAAATGAGCTGGATCACCAGCCTTCGGCGGCGGCGGCGGCGACCCGGGCGCGCATTGAAAATTTGTGGCTGCAACGACCGGTGCTGGTGACCGGGCTGATCGTCATCACCTGCGCCCTGGCGGCCACGCAACTTTCGAAGGTGTTCTTTGATTATGATCTGCTGAACATGCAAAGCTTGGGGCTGCCGGCGGTGGTGTTTGAGGAGAAGCTCATCCATTCGGCGGACAAGTCGGTGTTGTACGGGGCGGTGGTGGCCGACTCGCTGCCGCAGGCGCTGGCGCTGGAGAAAAAGTTCAGGGCCCTCACCAACACGGTGGCGGATGTGGAGTCCATTGCGGGGTTTTTGAAACCGGACCAAGGCGAACAGTTGCAGCTCATCCACCAGATCAAAGCCGAGGTGGCCCTGCTCCAGTTTCCCCTGCCCGACCCGCAGCCGGTGGCCATCAGCGACTTGAGCCGCACGCTGTACTCGCTGAAAGGGTATCTCGGGGCCGCCAAGGACGAGGTCGGGACCAACGATCCGGACCTGACCCGGCAATTGGTTTCGTTGCAAGGCACCATCCAGCAATTACGGTCCGCCATGCTGGCCGGCGACGAGTCGCAGATGGGAGTGCATGCCGTGCGGCTGGCGGAATATCAAGTGGCATTGTTCAACGACCTTCGGGAAACTTTTCAAGCCCTGCAAAACCAGGACGACCGGGCACCGTTGACGGTGGCGGAGTTACCCCAGGCCCTGCGGGACCGGTTCGTGGGGGTCACCGGCAAATATTTGCTGCAAATCTATCCGAAGCAGGATGTCTGGCAGCGGCAGAATCAGGAGCCCTTCATCCGGGAACTGCGGCAGGTGTATCCCAATGTGACGGGCACGCCTGTGCAATTGTACGAATACACGTCGCTGCTCAAGGACAGCTATGAGCGGGCGGCGTTTTATTCCCTGATCGCCATCGCCTGCTTGGTGCTGGTGCATTTCCGCAGCCTGTGGGCGGTGCTGTTGTCGCTGATCCCCGTGGCCATCGGCACGCTGTGGCTGGCGGGTCTGATGGGCTGGCTGGGCGTGCCGTTTAACCCCGCCAACATCATGACCTTGCCGCTGGTTATCGGCATTGGCGTCACCAATGGGATTCACATCCTAAACCGGTTCGCCGAAGAACGCACCCCCGGCATTCTCTCCCGCAGCACGGGCAAGGCCGTGCTGGTTTCAGGGTTGACGGCCATTGCGGGATTCGGCAGCTTGATTCTGGCAAAACATCGTGGTATTCACAGCCTTGGCTTTATCATGGCTGCGGGGATCGCCCTGTGCATGGTGGCGGCGCTGACTTTTTTGCCGGCCCTGTTGGAATTACTCGGGCGGTTTGGGTCTCTGATAGAAAAAGATAAACCCGGTACCGGCAGGACAACACCGGCACCGGGTTCAGGAGGAACCGAGGTGAAAAACCTCAATCAACCGTAGAATAAAGTTGAAATGTTAAAATGTCAATCTCTATGTTAATGTCAGGCCGATTTTGTGCCTGATGTCTGTATGAACCGAACAAATAACGTTAACGATTGAATAGCCAATCCAACATATTTCCGCCGGGCCAAGCTAGAATCGGACGCTTTCACCTGACCAACCTCGCCGGCTGGCTGGGAATTTTCGTGCTGGCGGGGGGCTGGCCGGCTCCCGGCCAGGCCCAGGAAACCCCGCCGTTGGGGCCGGCGTATCAGAAGTTTGACCTCACCCTGGAGCCCGGCACCCGCACGGAAATTGGCGGTCCGCTGTACTATCAACAACAGGCCGGCACCGAAAACACGGAGGCCTGGCTGCCGTTTTATTCCCGCTGCCAGGATCCTGCCTTGGATTCCCGAGAGGATGATTTCTTGTATCCCCTGCTTTCCTACGAACGGCATGGCCAGGAATATCGGTGGCAATTCCTGCAATTATTAAGCTGGGCGGGCGGGGCTGCGCCGACGGGCGGCGAGGAACGCCGGTTCACCCTTTATCCATTTTACTTTTACCAGCGCTCGGCCAACAGCAATGACAATTACACCGCGGTGGCGCCGTTTTACGGCCACATCAAGAACCGGCTGATGTTGAACGACGTCACATTTGTGATGTTTCCGCTCTACAGCGAAACCCGCAAAAGGGATGTCGTCACGGACAATTATCTTTATCCCATTTTTGACGTCCGCCGTGGCGATCACCTGACGGGTTGGCAGTTCTGGCCGCTCCTGGGCCGCGAACACAAGGACAGCACCAGCGTCACCAACGGTTTTGGCGACGTCTTCTCCGTTCCGGGCCATGACCGGACCTTTGCGCTCTGGCCGGTTTATTACCATAACACCGAAGCGGTGGGGACGACCAATCCCGCGCAGTTGCTCGGGGTGATCCCGTTTTATGCGCAGACACGCTCGCCGGCGCGTGATTCCACCACCGTGCTCTGGCCGTTCTTCAGTTGGATAGACGACCGCGCAAGCAAATACCACGAGTGGGAGGGCCCCTGGCCGCTGGTGATTTACGCCCGGGGTGAGAGCCGGCGCACCTCGCGCGTCTGGCCCCTGTTCAATCATTCCAGCATCACCAACCCCCCGGGCGATGCCGTGTTTTCTTTCAACTTCGGGGACGCCGCCCCGGACCAAACCGGGTTTGACGACACCAATACCGTCACGGTGAGCGATTCCTTCCTCTGGCCGTTGTATCAATTCCACGGCTACCACGCCGCGCCGCTGGAACAGAACCGCACCCGGATGATGTTTTATCTATATGAAAACACCGTGGAAACCAACACCCTGACCGGCACCCGCAAACGGCGGGTGGACATGTGGCCGTTCTTCACCTGGCATCAGGATGGGCACGGCTCGGAACGCCTGCAAATCTTCGCGCCGTTGGAACCGGTGGTGCCCGACCAGCGGGGCCTCGAGCGCAACTGGTCGCCCCTGTGGTCGCTGTGGCGGGCGGAAAGCAACGCCACCAACGGCGTCCGCAGCCAGTCCCTGCTCTGGAACCTGTACCGGCGTGAGGCCGGCCTCACGGTCAAAAAAGTCTCGCTCCTGTGCGGCCTTTTTCAGTACCGTCAGGAGGGTGGGACCAAGCAGCTCCGCTGCTTTTTTCTCCCGTTTTCAAACGGGCGGAAGCACGAAACTTCGCCCGCCCGTTGAATTGCAACATGAGTCCGCGTCCGCATATATTCGAGAACATCGGGCAAGTCGTCCTGCTCTTCTGGCACACCCTGCGCTCGCTGCCGCTGGCCTGGCGGCAGCGCCGGAAGGTGTTTGACCAGTTCTTGGAAATTGGCAACGCCAGTTTGCTGATGGTCTGCGTGCTCTCGTTTTTCATCGGCGGCGTGCTGGCCCTGCAAACCGGCCCGGTGCTGGTGGAGAAGGGCCTGCCCAGCGCCGTCGGCGGAATCGTCGGCATCGCCCTGGCCAAGGAGCTCGCCCCGGTGATGATGGCCATCCTCATTGCCGGCCGCATCGGCTCCGCCATGGCGGCGGAAATCGGCTCCATGCGCGTCTATCAGGAAATTGACGCCCTCCGCACCATGAACATCAACCCCATCCATTACCTGGTGCTTCCCCGCCTGTTGGCCATTGCCCTCGCGCTGCCCATGCTCGTGATCTTCGCCATCATGGTCGGCTGGTTCGGCGGCGCTTCCGTGGCGGAAGTCAACGAGCACATGGCCATCCCCTATCAGGTCTTCTTTGCCGACCTGCGCAGCATGGTGGAACTCAAGGATGTCGCCAACGGCGTGTTCAAGAGCTTTTGTTTCGCCCTCATCATCGGCTCGGTCTCCTGCCATCAGGGCCTGACCACCATCGGCGGACCGCGCGGCATCGGCCGCTCCGTCACCAAGGCGGTGGTCAACTCCATCATCCTGATCGTGCTGTTTGACTACGTCATCACCCGCATCCTGTTGCACTAATGAACGCGTCCGCCTCCCCAGCCACCCCCGCCTATGGCGTTCATCTGCTTGTGCGAGGATTACACAAGAGTTTTGACGGTCTGGAAGTCATTCACGGCCTGGATTTTGAGGTCCAATCCGGCGAAATCTTTGTCATCATGGGTCCCAGTGGCAGCGGCAAAAGCGTGCTCCTCAAGCACCTCATCGGCTTGGAACCGCCCGACGCCGGGGAGATTCTGGTCAACGGCGAATCCGTCCAGTCCCCTGAAATCGCCGCCAAATATCGCATGGCCCTCGTCTTTCAATCCGGTGCCTTGCTCAATTCCCTGACCGTCGGCGAAAACGTCGGCCTGTATTTGGCGGAACACCGGCTGAAAACCCCGGCGGAAATCGAGCGCATCGTCGGCGAAAAGCTGACCGATGTCGGCTTGGGCGACGCGGTGAATAAAATGCCCGCCGAATTGTCCGGCGGCATGAAGAAGCGGGCGGCCATCGCCCGCGCCTTGGTCATCGAACCCCAGTTGATCCTCTACGATGAACCCACCAGCGAACTGGACCCCCTGTCCTCCGTGATCATCGGCCAGGAAATCTGGAAGTTGAACCAACGGACCCAGGTCACTTCGCTGGTGGTCACCCACGACCGGGACCTGGCCTTTGGTGTCGCCGACCGCATTGCCGTCATGGACGAGGGCCGGATCTTGGTGATCGGCACGCCGGCCGAGGTGAGAGAATCCGGCCAGCCGCGGGTGCAGCTCTTCCTGAATGCGGACTTTAAACGTGAACCCCACTTGTAATGCTTATGAAAAATTCCATCGAAACCAACCTGGGCTTGTTTGTGGTCTTCGTGCTCTTTGCCGTGTGGATCATCGTGGAAACCCTCGGCGGCGTGGACCTGTTCCGCGGCGGCTACCATGTCAGCGCCCAATTTGACACCGCCCAGGATTTGAAGGAGGGTGACTTGGTCAAAATGGCGGGCGTGGAGATCGGTCGCGTGGAAAAAATCTCGCTGGCCGAACAAAAGGTGCAGGTGACCATGAAACTGCATCCCACCGTGGTGGTCAAGACCGACAGCAAGGCGTTCATCAAATTCACCGGGCTGATGGGCCAAAATTTTGTGGCTGTGGATTTTGGCAGCCCCGGCGCACCCAAGGCCGTCGACGGCGCCGTGCTGGAAACCGAGGAACAACCCGACCTGAGCGCCATCATGACCAAACTGGACAACGCCGCCGGCGGCATCGCCAAAGTGGCCAACAGCTTCTCGGGTGACAAAATTGACAACATCCTCGGACCGCTCATGGATGTCTTCAAACACATCACCAACGCGGCGGACCTGTCTGTCACCATCGCCAACGTCAAGAACATCACCAGCCAGATCGCCTCCGGCCAGGGGACCGCCGGCAAACTTATTTATGACGACACCCTCTACAACACCGCCATGAGCACGGTGACGAACGTGCAGGACGCCGCCGTGGACGCCCGCCTCATGGTTCATAACGCCCGCGAGATGGTGGATAATGTCCGCGGCGGCCAGGGGACCCTGGGCAAGTTGCTGACCGACGACAAGCTGTACTCCGAAACGACCGCCTCCATGACGAATCTCAACCAGATCATGTACAAGATCAATCATGGCCAGGGAACCGTCGGCAAACTGGTCAACGACGAGGATTTTCTGAAGAATGCCAAGGTGTCGCTCCAAAAGTTGGACAAGGCCGCCGACGGTTTGGAAGACCAAGGGCCGTTGAGCGTCCTCGGAATCATGGCCAACAATTTGTTCTGAGCGGCCGGCGGGCGGAAACTTGGTTTTAATTTAATCACCTGATGTTCGAACAGTTGCTGCCCCAGCTCTCCGCCCGGCAATCGCTCAGCGATGACCAGGTCCACCAGGCCGTGGACTGGCTGGCCGATCCGGCGCTGGACGCCGGGGTTAAAGCGGAGTTTCTGGCGGCCCTGGCACAGAAGGGTGAGACTCCCGCGGAAATCGCCGCGTTCGCCCGCTCTCTGCGCGACAAGTCCGTGTGCCCGGCGTTGGATCCGGCCACCCGGACGCGGGAAATCCTGGACATCGTCGGCACCGGCGGCGACCGTTTGGGGACCATCAACATTTCCACCACGGCGGCCCTGATCTGCGCGGCCGCCGGGGTGACGGTGGCCAAGCATGGCAACCGCGCGGTCACCTCGCAGGCCGGCAGCGCGGATGTGCTGGAGGCGCTGGGCATCCGGATTGACTTGTCGCCCGCCGAGGCGGCGGCGGCCTTGCGGGATCATCAGTTCGCTTTTTTCTTTGCCCCAAATTATCACCCGGCGTTTCAGCACATCGGCCCGGCCCGGAAATTGTGCGCGGCCCGGGGTCAGCGCACGGTCTTCAATCTGCTGGGCCCGCTTTTGAACCCCGCCCGGCCCTCGGCCATGTTGATGGGGGTGCCCAAACCGGAGTGGTGCGAACCGCTGGCCGTGGTTCTCCAATCTTTGGGGGTGCGCCGGGCGATGGTTGTGTGCGGACAGGCGGGAGCCGATGGTTATTTCGACGAACTTTCCACGCTGGGGGAAAACACCATCGCCGAATTTTATCAGGCCCGCGGTTTTTCTGTTTCCTCGGGCCGGCCGGATTTCCTGCCCTTGCTGCCGGCCGGTTTGGCCGACTTGAAAGGCGGGGATAAATGGGCCAATGCCGCGGTGGTCCGCAATATTCTGCATGGTGAGGAAGAAGGGCCCAAGCGACAGGCCGTGCTATTGAACGCGGCCGCCGCTTTGTTCGTGGCGGGACAGGCCAAATCCCTGGCCGAGGGCTGGGATCTGGGTGCCAGCATCATTGACAGCGGCCGCGCCGCCGCCAAACTGGCGGAATTGACGACGGCTTAACCCATCAGCTCAACCGCATGGGCATCACCACGTACAGAAACGGCCCGTTGATTTTTAAAACCCCGGGGCTCAATTCGTCAATCAATTCAAAGAACACCTCCTCATCGGTCAACGCGTTCAGCGCTTCAATGAGGTACCGGGGGTTGAAGGCGATGGCCATTTCCTTGCCTTTATAATTAACGGCCAGCGTTTCCCGGGCTTCCCCGACTTCCGGGGAATTGGCGGTGATGGCCAGCGTGTTTTTTCCAAAGGTCAGCCGGACCGAATTGGCCTTTTCACTGGTCATGATCTCCGCGCGCCGGAGGGCATGGACAAATTCTTCGCGTCCCAAGGGCACCCGCTCCTTGGCCTCGCCCGGAATCACCTGCCGGTAATTCGGGTAATTGCCTTCGATCAATTTGGTGATGACCAGCACGGAAAAGCCTTTGTCATCCTTCAGCGAAAAGGAGGCCTGGTTTTCCCCCTGCCTTATTTCCACCGTCCCGGAATCGGTCAACAACCGGTTTAATTCGCCCACGGCTTTGGCGGGGATGATAAACTCGCCGTTGCTTTTTTCATTGATGTCCACCTCCTCGTCCACCAAGGCGAGCCGGCGCCCATCGGTGGCCACCATCGTCATCTTGTTGTCCTTCATGCTCAAAAACAGTCCATTCAGGACATATCTTGATTCATCGGTGGACACGGCAAAGGAGGTTTTCCGCATCATGCTTTTAATGGTCTCCTGGGGCAGCACCACTTTCTTGTCGTCCTTGAACACGGGCAGCGGCGGAAATTCATCCGCCCCCAAGCCATTGATTTTATAAAAGGAGGAGCCGGACCGGATGCTGCTGAGATTCTTTTCATCCGCCTCAATTTCAATTTCACCGCCGGTCAGCTCCCGCACAATGCCAAACAGCTTTTTGACCGGCAAGGTGGTCGCCCCCGGTTTGACGACCTTGGCCTCCACTTTGCAGGCGACCGTCACGTCCAAATCGGTGGCCGTAAACTCCACGCTGTTGCCTTCCGCGCGCATCAGCACATTGGAAAGTATCGGGAGGGTGGTCCGGGTGCCCACAACATTTTGCACGGCTTGCAGGCCCAACAGAATTTGGTCCTTGGCGATGGTCAGGTTCATGTGCGCTTAATAGTATGCTTTTTTTAAATAAAAATCCATCAGTATTAAGGGATGTGAATAAACCAAACAACTCGCGGAGTCAAGCGGCCACAGCCCCAAACCCAGACAGATAACGGCGAAATCAAAAGGAAAGCGAGCCAAAAAAGCGGATAAGAAGGCACTTGTTGATCAAAACCCCCGCGAGTTCTCCGGCATCCCCCGCCAATTCCAAGTTATTAACCGAGTTGTGCGCGGCAGACGACCCCTGGCAGCAGGGCGCAAACCAACTCCACCTCCGCCGGTGACGATGCCCGGCCGAGCGAAAACCGGACCAGCGAATTGGCCCGGTCGGGTTTTCCCAAGGCGGCCACCACATGCGAAGGAATCTGGGCTCCCGCCGAACAGGCCGAACCGCTGGAAGCGCAAACGCCTTCGACGTCCAAACCCGCTAGTAAGGCAAAATTGTCCGCTCCGGCAACCACGAACGAAACTGTGTTGGAAAGGCAACCGACCGGCGGACTGACCAATTCACAGCCAGTCAGCGCAGCGACGGCCTGCCGCAAGCGGTCAGTCAGGGGTTTTAGATGAAACGAATCAAAGACCGGGCGGGGGACAAAGCGGGCCAGCGCCTCTGACAAACCAATGCAAGCGGCCACATTTTCCGTTCCGCCCCGGAGTTCGTTTTCCTGCCCACCGCCATGGATTATCGGATTCAACTGGAGGGGCGACCGGATGTACAGCAGACCGGCCCCCTTGGGTCCATGAAATTTATGGGCGCAGACCGAAACCAAATCCGCATGGAATTGCTCCAGCGCCAGGACCGGCTCCTTGCCGAACCATTGAACGGCATCCGTATGAAAAACAATCCCTTTATCCCGGCAAAGCGCACCAATCTCCGCCACTGGTTGCAGCGTTCCAATTTCATTGTTGGCCGCCATGATGGAAACCAAGATTGTGTCCGGGCGAACGGCTTGGCGGACGGATTCCACGGAAACCCGCCCTTGGGAGTCCACCGGCAGGCGGGTGACTGTGAATCCTTCCCGCTCCTCCAAGGAGTCGAAAGCCTGCAGCACCGCATGATGTTCAATGGCCGAGGTGATGAGATGTTTGCCTTTGGCTTGCCGGGCCCGGGCGGCCCCAAAAATGGCCAGATTGTTGCTTTCCGTTCCGCCGCTGGTGAAGGTTAGTTCACTGGGCTTGACTCCCAGCAATCCGGCCGCGCGGTCCCGGGCGTCATCCAGCAATGCCCGGGCGCGGCGGCCCACATGATGCACGCTGGAAGGGTTGCCCCAGGCGTCCTCCAGCAACGGCAGCATGGCGGCGCGCACCGCCGGGTCCAACGGTGTCGTGGCGTTGTAATCAAAATAAATCGTGCGCGGCACGCCGGCAGCATGAAGGATGGAAACGTGAAAAACGAGCCAAAAGCCCTGCCCGGCAAACGACGCAGTGCACCCCGAAGTTGTTGGCAAGGTTGGATGGGTGCGCCCATTAGGCGGACGGACTGCGGTTTTGGCCGGTGAGGGGGAGGTGGTGCGGCCGAACACGGTGTCGATCAGGTGCGGCGGCTGGGAGGGACCCCGAACACCGGAAAAAAACGAAACTGTTATTTTGGTTATTTATGGTTGTTTTTGGTTATTTTTAATTCAAATATTCGCTGTAACACATTGGAATAAAGCAGTTTGAGTTAATTTTTGGCCTTACAAGCCTGGTAGCCCTGGATTTCCAGGTCTGCGGTACGAAAAATTCGCCAACAACTTCGGGATGCGCGGGTGACGGCAAAGCGACCGACAGAGTCGGAACATGAGCAAACGCTACGCCGGGTGGGGCCGCAGCTTGCAAGCCGGGCACAGGGGAGAGATCGCTGGGCGGCAAACCCGAAGGGCCAAGGGGACAAGGCGGTGGCCGGATGTGGGGAGGAGCGTCCCCCTATCGACTTTGGCGGCAGCCGTGCGGGTGACGGCCTCGACAGCCGATGAAAGCTGGCCAAACCAGGATTGTATGATATGCTGGCCGTCCGGGCTGGCCGGAGCGGCGACGATGAAAACCAAAGTAAAAATATGCGGGATCACCAATCTGGCCGACGCCCAGGCGGCGGTGGCGGCAGGGGCCGATCTGTTGGGGTTCAACTTTTATGAGCCAAGCCCACGCCACCTGACCCTGGCGGCGGCGGCGGAAATCACCCGGCATCTGCCGCCGGGCGTCCTGCGGGTGGGTGTATTTGTTAACGCCCCGGAAACCTTGGTTTTCCAGGCGATGCAGGTTTGCGGACTGAACCTGCTCCAATTCCACGGGGACGAGCCACCGCAGTTCTGCACGCAATTCGGGCTGATGAGCCTCAAGGCGTTTCGCATGGACGGCGAGTCCGTTTTGGCGGAGCTGCCCAAATATGGCACGGCGGGCTATTTGCTGGATGCTTATTCCCCCGGCGAGGCGGGCGGGACCGGCCGGCAGTTCAACTGGGATCTGGCCGTGACCGCCAAACAATTCGGCAAACCGATATTTCTGGCCGGCGGCCTCACGCCGGAGAATGTGGCCGACGCCGTGGTCAAAGTCCGGCCGTTTGCCGTGGACGTCGCCAGCGGGGTGGAATCCGCGCCGGGAAAAAAAGACGCCGCCAAAGTGCGGGAGTTCATCGCGCGGGTGCGACAGGTCAAGGCGGGGTGAACATGCCGGACAAAACTCATCCCCCTCCTCAATGGCTGCGCGCGGGGGATGAAATTTTTCCCGCGCTGCTGGCCGCCATTGAGGCGGCGCGGGAGTCCGTCGCGCTGGAAACCTACATTTTCACCGGCGGTCCGCTGGGCGACCGTTTCCGCGCGGCCCTGGTGCGCGCCGCCGAACGCGGGGTCCGGGTGCGGGTGTTGGTGGACGCCGTGGGGGCCATGACACTGCCCGGGAATTACTGGCAGGCCTTGCACCGCGCCGGCGGCGAGGTCCGGCAATTCAATCCGTTGACCCTGGGGCGGCTGTGGATCCGCAGTCATCGCAAGCTGCTGATATGCGACGAACGGGTGGCGTTCGTGGGCGGCTTCAATATTGCGCCGGAATATGAGGGCGACGGCGCCCACCGGGGCTGGTTTGATGTGGGGCTGCGGCTCGGCGGGCCGCTGGTGGCACCGCTGGCCGGCTCGTTTGCGGACCAGTTTGAGCGGGCGGATTTCCGCCACCAACGGTTTTCCCGGCTCCGCCGGACCGGCGCCAAAAAAGCCGTGGTGCAGGCCCGGGAACAACTGCTCCTGAGCGGACCCGGCCGCGGCTCCAGCCCCTTGAAACACGCCCTGAAGCTCGATCTGGCCCGGGCCGGCCGGGTGCAAATCATGATGGCTTATTTCCTGCCGCCCGCATCGCTCCGGCGGGATCTGGTGCGGGTGGCCCGGCGTGGCGGGCAGGTGCAATTGATCCTGGCCGGTCCCACGGACGTGCTGCTTTCCAAGTTCGCCACCCAAAGCCTGTACCGGCGGCTGTTGCGGGGCAGAGTGGAAATCTACGAGTATCAGCCGCAAATCCTCCATGCCAAGCTGATCATTCTGGACGACACGGTTTATGTGGGGTCGTCCAATCTGGACCCGCGCAGCCTGCACATCAATTACGAGCTGATGCTGCGGCTGGAAAATCCGGAATTGGCGGCCGGGGCGCGGCAGATTTTCGCCGACTGCCTGGCGCGGAGCCGCCGGATGACGGCCGTCGAGTGGCGCCGGTCGCACACGTTCTGGGGCCGGCTGAAACGGCGCTGGGCCTGTTTCCTGCTGACCAAAATTGATCCCTACCTGGCCCGCCGGCAATGGCGGTCGCTGCCGAAATGACGGGCATATGATGAACCTCCGACGTGATTTTTTGGCCGCGGATTATGCCCGGCGGTGGGACGGGGCGGTGGAATTCGTCCGCCGGGGCGACGTCCGCATTGATCCGGTGCCCGCCGGCCGCGCCGCGGACCGGCGGCGCGGCGCGACCCCCCCTTTGGCCGGACCCGGGTCCAAGAACTCCATCTGGTCCGCAATGATTGGTACATGTCGCGGTCCGAAGTGGAGGGGTTGGAGAAATATCCGCGCGCGTCCAGCCCACCGTGGACGCACTGATGTTTCGACGCCGTGGCGCCAGCGAAGTTCGTCGGCGGAGGCCGGAGGCCTCCGCCCGGTGACTTTTTCAAAGGGCCGCTGTTCGCCGCCAAGTCATCATTTATTTGACGCGGTAGAACAAGACCGGAGCGGTTGGGTCCACTGAGAACGTTTGCATCAGGTTGGTGACGATCCCGCTGCCCCCGTCCTGCCAGGTCGAGCCGTTCAAACTGGTGTTGACCATCAAATGGAAGTTGGTTCCCGGATTGTCATAGAGAATCAGCGTCCGGGTGGAATTCGTGCCCAGGACCGGCTCCAAGAGTGGTTGTGCCCCGACGACCACCACGCGTGCGGGCTGGCTGGAGATATTGCCCGCTGCGCTGCCGCCCACCTCGATTCCACGATGTTAGTCGCCGCCTGGGCGAGGAAGGCCGAGGGCCCCGGCAGCGCCATGAAATAGATGGTGCCCAGAAGTGCCGGGCTGGGCAGCGTCTGGCCGGACACGGTGCTCAAGTTGAAGAAGGTCTGGGTGGAGCTTACGCCGCCAATGGCGGCGTTACTGGAGGCAAACACCCAGTTGGTGAGGCGGGAGGCCGGGTTGGAAAGAGTCCAGTTTAAATTCGTGAGGCCAACGGTGGAGAGCAGGGTGACGGGCACACCGCTGGTCGTCCCGGCCTGCATCACGGTCGAGCCCAATTCCAGTTGCACACACTCGCCAACGGCGACGGTGAACGTCATTGAGCTGCTCAGGGGCGGAGTGCCGCTGTCAGTCACCCAAACGGTGATCAGGTTGGTGCTGCTGCCTTCCATGCAAGTGGGGTTCCACTTGAACACGCCATTGGTGGTGATGGTGGCCCCGCCGGGAGCGGAGGGATCAAGGCTGAAGATCGCGGGTGGAGTGGCCACCACGACAGAATTGGAAATCACCAAGCCCTGCCCGACGGCGGTGATTTCGCGCTTGATGGGTCTGATGACCGGCGGCGGCAGGGGCGGGGTGACCACCGTGAGATCGGGACCCAACATTGTGCCGGCACTGTTGATGGCCACCACGCGGAAATGATTGGTGGTGTTTGGCCGCAACCCCCCGATGGCCAAGGTGACCGCTTGGGCGAGGTTCAAACTCGAGGTGAGCGTGGTCGTGGCCGTCAGGTTACCGTAGTTGGTGGTCGCGCCCCATTGGAAATAGACGTCTGTGTCGGCGCCGTTCGGATTGACCAGGCCGTCCAGGGTGGCGTTGGTGGGGGTGACGCTCAAAGCGCTGAGGGTGAGGGCCGTGGGTGTCAGTACCGGCAGGCCATAAGTCACGACATAGGAGCCTGTGGAGTTGTCGTCAAAGATGTGAATCAGACTGTTGTTTTTGGGCGGCACCATGTGGATGCGCTGGGGTGTTTGCCAGACGTTCGGCCCGACCAGCAGTTTGACCCCGTCGGAGCGGGTGACGCTGGCGATGGGATAATTGCCATCGCCCGGGTCAATGATCTCGTAATAGGCCCAGCCTGCGGCGGCGGGCACAGTCACGGTGATGCTGTTGTTGGTTCCGGATGGCACCCCAACCGTGACCCCGTTGGTGATAAACGAGGTCACCGGGCAGGTCGTACCGTCGCTGGAATAAACGATGCCCGGCGGCGCGTCCACATTGGTGGTGTCATTGACCAGCCAATCCGGCAGGCCATCATCCGCGACGGGCGCGGTCAATTCCACCACATGGTTCATTTCATGGATGTTAACGCTGCTAATCAGGGAAGTGTTGGTGTTGCCGAAATCATCCACATGCTGGTAGGTGGCGGAGAAACCGATGAACTGGCCTTCGAGCGTGGAAGTCATGTACCACAAGCCATCTGAACTGGCCCCGGGACCGATGTCGCCCAAATCCAGGGTGAAGGAAGGTGAAGGCAATTGGTGCAAGCCCACCTGTGAACCGATGAGCGCAAAGGCGATCAGCAAGTCATTCGAATTCTGGATGATCTTTGGTTGGGCGGAGGTGATGCTGAAATCATAGGCATTGCCATGGCCGATGTTATGCACGCGGATGCCCAGGGGGAAGGGGATGGAGGGCTCGATTTGGGGCGTAAAGGGATCGTCAGAATACACGTCATGTTGCAGGAAATAATCCACGTTTAATATCGGCGTGGGTTGCACGGTGATGGGCACCGGGAAGAGCGGGACAGTCACGGGTTGTCCGTTAAGGACGTAAGAGAAGGCTCCCCCCACCGTAAATGCCGTGGCAGTGACGGGCGCGGCGTTCGTCGCCGGCACAATGGTCCAGCCCACAGTGCCGGTGCCGCCCACCGACAAGGAGCCGGTGCCGTCCACGGCACCCAGACCGGTGAGGGCGGGGGCCGGGATGCCGAAGAGATTGTTGGCCACGTTGTTGGCGGCGTCATACACCATGATGCTGGCGGAAATATTGCTGATGGCCCCGCCGGCATTGTTCACCAGTTGCAACGTCGCCTTGAAGGCGTCCCGCGCAATGACCGCACTCTGATCAATTTGCAGTTTGACCTGCACCAAGGCTCCCTCAATGGTTTGGAAGGTGTAATTGGGCGGTTGGAGGGAGGTTCCGCCGGTGGTGCCACCGCCGGTTCCGCCGCCGCCGCCGCCACCACCGCCGCCACCGCCGCAAATGTCGCAGGTTGTGGGCGATGGTGGCGGGGTGGGATTCAGGGGATTGCAACTCGCGGGATCCGCGTCATACACGTATATTGGAATGATCGTATTGTTTGTTTGGGTGGGAGTGTACACATGGTAGCTCAATTGCGCAGTGATGCTGTTCGGCACGGGCGTGGCGGAGCCGGTGGAAATAATCAGCACCGGCACCATCATGCTGGTTTGGGGCGGCAGATCGCCCAGACTGGTGAGCAGCGGCACGATGGACCAGTCGGGATGGGTGCCAAAATACAGGTTCAGCCCCTGCGCGGAAATCAAACCGCTGTTGGTGATCGTCAGGTTGACCTCGTTCGTCACCCCGGCCTCGGTGCAGAGGTCGATGGCGCCGGGACTGACCGTCACCACGGGCCAGGGCACCAACGTCTGGAAGGTGGTTTGCAGGGTGAACGTATAGTGGTCCGGGATGATCGTGGGCACGACCAGCCAGGTGTAATCCACCAGGTCCAGATCCAGGAAGGCGGTGACGTCGTTGGTCACGTGGGCGGCCACGAGGAGCGTGGTGCTGAAGTTGCCGTGGTCGGGGGCGGTGACGGAGATGGCATAGTAGTCGGAATTCAGATTGGTGAATAATACGATGCCCGTGCCGCCCGTGACGGCCGAGGTCACGTTCGTGCCGGTCAGAAAATGCGTCAGCTTGACCGTTGCGTTGGAAACATTGGGATTTCCGGCCCCGTAAGCGGTCAATTCATCCTGCACCGTGATCTGGAGGGAACCCGTCAGATCAGAAACACAATCAAATGCGAACGGCACGTTCACGGCCGCATTCGAACTCGTGATCTCCAAACTGCCGGTGTAGGTGCCCAATGTTTGCGTCGCCGCCGGCGTCAGGGCCAAGGTGACCTGGTTGCTTTGACCGGGGGCAATTGATGGCAGCGGGAGGGGGGTGACCGTGCTTAAAAAGGACGTGGGTGGCAGCAGCACCTGCACCGGGCCGCTGGTTGCCCCGCCGGTGTTGGACACGAAGAAGTTAATCAGTGTCTGTCCGCCGGCCACCATGGAGCCTGTCAAGGTGGCCGGGGTCGCCGTCAATTGTGGTGCCGGCGGCACCACGTTGGCATTGACGACGATGAGATTGACTGTGCCCTGGTCCGTCGTTATCTGGATATCAAACTGATCCAGGGCGGCATTGTACCCAGGGGCCAGCATCACAAACGTCATGGGAAAGTAGGTATTGCCGGCCATTGTGCCGGGTGCGTTGAGGGTCACCTGCACATCCGGCGCGGATCCCAAAACGGTGGCCCTGATTCCGGTCAACGGCACCCCCGTGGGATTGATCAGGCCGATGGTGTTCGTTACGGGTGTGCCGGGCGTCAGCACGGTGGAGAAATTGTCCGGGTTTGCCCCCAGGCCCACCAAGGAAAATGTTCCCTGCGCGGCCGGAATGGGTTGACCAGGCAACGTGGCCGCCACTTGATACGTGCCCACCTCCCGGGGCAAGGGGAAAAAGTTGACCACGACCGACCCCGCGGGCCCGGTGGTGGCGGGCAGACTGCGGGTATAGCCGCCAGCGGAAATCCAGACGGTGGCGGCGGAATTGGCAACGGGCGCCTGCGAGGAGCAATTGAAGGTTTGCAGGGTGAGCGGCACCGTGGTGCCAAAGGGATAAATGGACTGGCTGGGGGTCACGGTGGCGCAGTAATTGAGCACGGTCAGAGTGGCGGCGGCACTGGTGGCCGAGCCGGCCGGATTGGTCACCTTCACACTGTACTGCCATCCCTGCTGGCCGGTGGTCACATTGGCCAGCGTCAAACCTGCATTGGTCTGGCCGGGCATGGGCAAGCCGCCCTGGAGCCATTGGTAGGTAAACGGCGCGGTGCCGCCCACCCGCACCGAAAAGACGGCCGTGCCGCCAATCCCCACGGACTGGCTCTGGGGAGAAGTGCCGATGCTTGGCGGCGAAATGATCATGAGCGACACCGGCGTGCTCAGGGCGGAACCCCAGGCGTTGGAGACGAGGACTTCATAAAACCCTTGATCGGCATATTGGGCGGCCGGGATCGTGAGCACACTTCCCTGCGCCCCTGTGATCCGGCCGTTATTGACCAGATTGTTGCCGTTGAACCGCCATTGCCAGCCCGACGCATACTGGGCGCTGGCCGAGAACACCGCCGTGCCGGCCAGCGCCACCGACTGGCCTGCGGGTTGCGTCAGAATAGTGGCTGGCGTGCCAGTGTAGGCAAAACCGTTGGTCAAAGTGGCCGAGGCGCCATCCGGATTGGTTGCCACCACATTCGTCGCGCCCAAAGATCCCGTGGGGGCGAGGGCGAAGATTTGTGTCCCACTGATGACTGCCACCGAGGTCGCGGGCTGGCCACCCACCGAAACCGTCGCCCCCAGCTCAAATCCGGTGCCCATGATGGTCGCGGGCGTGGTTTGGTTGGTGATGCTGCTGTTGGGCGTAATGCTGGTGAGCGTCGGGGGCGGTCCGGCGGAGACGGTCAGGGTTCCGCTGGTGCTCAGCACCTGGTAGTTGACGAGCCGGGCGAGGGGATCATGCAAGGCGGGCACAATTGGATAGGTGCCCGGGGGACTGATGGAAACTGCGCCGCAAAGATATAACGCAAAAATTCCGTCGTTATTCACCACGCCCGCCAGGGTGCCGGTAAAGTTGGGGTTGGCCTGCCCATAATTCCGCGCGGCGTTGTTGGCGGCCACGGTCAGAGGCGCGGGCGTCACCACCAGACTCACGGTGTTGGTGGCGCTGTTGTAAATGGTGGTTTGGGCGGGCGTGAACACCGTGGTCAATGGGTTGTTCCCGGCATTCAACACCGTGCCGACCGCCGGGGTGTAAGTGAAAGACCCGGCTGCGGCGGCATTCGCGTTCAACTGTGTCCCGCTCAATGCCGCACCGTAAACAATCGCTGACGGCGTCGCCCAGGTGACCTGCGGATCCAATCCGTTGACCGTCAGGGTGCCGTTGTTGGTGGTCACGTTATAGTTCACCAGCCGGCCGGTGGGATCCACCAGGGTGGGAATCACCGGATAGGTGCCGATGGGACTGTTAGTCACGGCCACGGTGGCATAGGTGGCGGTGATGTTGTCGCCGCCGGTCACGCCCGTGATCAATCCGCCCAAAATGGGATTGGTCTGGCCATACAAGCGGAAGCAATTGCCGGCCGTGACGGTCAGCGTTGCCGGCGGCACGATCAAACTGACCTGGTTGGTGGCGGGGCTGAAGTCCACCAAATCCGCCGGTGTGAAGACAGCCGTCAGCGTGTTGGTTCCGGCACTCAACAGCACGCCCGCCGACGGGGTATACACAAATGAGCCGGGAAGGTTGGCGGTCGCATTCAGTTGCGCCGCCCCGAGCGCCGTCCCATAGGCGATGGCGGCGGGAGTGGGCCAGGTGAGGGACAAGGACGTTGGCTGCACGGTGAGTGTGCCGTTGGTGGTGGCCACATTGTAATTCCCGAGCCGGCCGTCCGGGTCGACGAGCGTGGGAATAATCGGATAGGTTCCCACCGGGCTGCTGGGAGTGGCGGTGGAGCCATAGGAGGCGGTGATATAATCGTCGTTCACCACGCCGGAGAGAATTCCGGTGAAGTTGGGATTGGCCTGGCCCGCCAGGCGAAAGGCGTTGTTGGCCGTGACCGCCAGGGGCACCGTCGTGATGGCGAGGACCGCATTCGTCGAGTAAATCGTATAGTTGGCCAGCCGCCCGTTGGGATCCGCCAGTTGCGGGGTGATGGCGTACGAGCCGACCGGGCTGCCAGGTCCGGCGGTGCTGGTGAAGGAGGCGGAGATGGGGTCTCCGTTTACCACGCCATTGAGCGTGCCGGTGAACGCCGGGTTGGCCGTGCCATAAGACCGCGTGGCGCTGTTGGCCACCGTGATGAGGGGAATCGGCGTTACCGTCACGCTCGCGCTGCCCGTCGCGATGTTGAAATGTCGCAGATCGGTCGGGGTGAAAGCCACCGTCACCAGGCTGGATCCCACAGTTAAAACCGTGCCGGCCGGCGAACTGTAGGCAAAGGTGCCCGGCACATTCAGGCCCGAGAATTGCGCGGTGGCATTGAGCTGGAGGGCGCTCAACGTGGTGCCATAACTGATCGGGGCGGGATTGGTCCACGTGATCACCGGTGACGCCACCGGCACAACGTCGGCAAACCGGGTGGGGGTGAACTGGTAGCCATTGGTGTATGGGGCATTGACCGCAAACCGCCCCAACACGCCGTAAATATTGAAGGGACCGGCCGTCTTGGGTTTCCCGGCAATATCCGTATATGGATTGTAATAAATCGTGAAAGTTTGGCCGGCCTGATTGGTGGCGCTCAGGGTGAAATTGGTCCCGCTCGTATTATTGGTGGGATTATAGAAAGTGACCAGATTTGTCAGGTTGAAACCATTCGTCAGCGGTTCGCCGGCACCCGCCGCAAAGGTGGGCGTGGAAAGATCAAGGAACACATTGGAAGCCACGAAATAGCTGCCCTCCAGGTTGCGCACCATGAGGTTGGGATTGCCGGTGATGTTGGGGTCAAAAGGCAGGGGCTGGGGTGTGGGCAGGTTGGTGGTTCCCAAAATGGTGACGCCTTCCTGGGAATTGGTCAGCACGGGTGCCAGGGCGAGCAATCCATTGAACTCGCCCAAGGGCGCGGTGACCTGCACGAAGGAACCGACGGGCGGCAAACTGCCCGCGGCGGCGGCTCCCGCCCAATTGACGGCGATGCCGGCCGTGGCATCCTGAAGATAGAACTCGGTGTTGCCGCTGCTCGTCAGATTCGTACGGGTGGTCACCACCCCTTCGGTGGTGAACATCGAAGTTGTGTTGGTGGGCGTGAAACTGACCGGGTCCAGCAGGGAGCGGAGATAGCCAATGCTCACCAACTGGGCGAGGTTGTTCGCCACCACCAGGTTGACGGCGGTATTGGTGTAAAGGAGCTGCCAGTCCAAACCATTTACCGGCAGACTGGTGCTGGAGAAGGTCCCGCTGCGTGAACCGCATGTGACCAGGGTGAAGACATTGTTGATCGCCGGAAAGTAGCCATTGGCCAAGGTGACATTGAGCGGACCGCCGAGCGTGGCGTTGCCGGAAACGTTCAGTTGGCCATAATTCGCCGGACCGCCAATCCCAAAGGTCAGCGCGCCGGCATTAAGCGTGCTGCCGCCGGCCAGGCTCGCCACTCCGCTTTCGACATCCACGGTGCCGGAATTGTTAAAAGCCACGCCAATGGTGGTCGTGCCCGTGGTGGACGATTTGCGGAACAAGCCGGCATTGTTGAAATACTCGTGCCCAGAATTGGCGGAAGCAAAAGGGCGATCGTTCAGCACGTTGAATACCGCGCCCGCCAGCACCAGATTTGATGTGGTTATGGCCAGCACCAATGTCATCACCCTGTCCAATGGCACCAACCAAGTGACCTTTTCCCCGTCCGGCGGGAAACAGTTTTTCCAATTGGTGTATCCCTGACCCGCATATTTCATACTTTGAGCTGAAACGGCAGTTTTTGGTGCTGAAAACGAGATTGTCATCTATGACGCGATGATCTTCTTTTATTTATGAGAACGATGCCGGTGGAATTCCCGGTGACTTTCGTTTTCCAAACCCGCAGGCGGTCCGCCAAATTGGCGCGCCCGCCCAACCTTGCCAACAACACCGGGATGCACCCCGTTGCGCAAAACCACGGCCGCGGGGGTTGTCAAAGGAGCCGCGATGGTGGCAAACTCATCCCCCCGGCCGGCGGTTTCGGCCGGACGTGATGAACACCCAGCGTGATTCTTTGGCCGCGCAATATGCCCGGCTGTGGGACGGGGCGGTGGAATTCGTCCGACGGGGCGACGTCCGCATTGATCCGGTGCTCGCCGGCCGCGCCGCGGACCGGCGGCGCGGCCTGACCGTGCTGGCCCGGCCCGCCCGGGAAGTTCAAAGTCAGGTGAATGACTTTATCCGGCTCCTGCGGGGCACCGACCCGGAACAATACTATTACGATTCGGCCGAGCTGCATGTGACCGTGCTGTCCCTCTTCACCGCCACGGAAGAGATTGACAGGTATATGGCCCATTATGATGCGTATCAGGAAGCCGTCCGGTCCGCCCTGGCCGGGGCGTTGGGCTTGGGGATTGAATTCACCGGCGTCACGTTGACCCGGGAGGCCGTCCTGATCCAGGGTTATCCGGAAAGCGCGGCCTTGATGGACACGCGTGACGCGTTGCGCCGGGAATTGCGGGCGCGCGGCCTGACCGAGGGGTTGGACGGTCGTTATCGCTTGGAAACCGCCCATATGACGGTGGTCCGGTTCCGCCATCCGCCGCGCGACAGCCGGGGCTACACGGAACTGCTGGAGAGATATCGCAACCACCCCTTTGGCCGGACCCAGGTCCAAGAACTCCATCTGGTCCGCAACGATTGGTACATGTCCCGGTCCGTGGTGGAGGGGTGGGCGATATATTCGCTCGCGTCCAATCCAGCGCCACCAACCTGAAGTTCCGACACCGTTCCGCGCCGATGCTCGTCACGAAACCGGGCTTCAGCCTTTCCCCATCGGCCGGCTCTTATACATCGTGATGCCCACGCCGCCGGCCGCCATGCTCGGACTTGAACTCAGGTAATTCCCGCTGTTGAGCCACGCATACTTGCTGCCGGTGGCCACCTCGAATGTCGGCACCAAAGACCCAAATGGGCCGGTGTTCCGCACGATGAGGATGTCCCCGTCCGTGGTTTGCCACAGATAACGCGCGTCCAGCGTGGGTGCGTGCGTGAGATTCTGATAGTCGGCGCCGCCGGCCAGGACCTTTCCCGTGATGCTGCCGGTTAAAACGCCGCCGGTGATTGGGATGATGTTCCGGTTCCCGTGCTTGCTGGCGCCCACCGGGAGGCTGGCGCCCAGGCTCACGGATTCAGTGACGATCGGGTCGCCCGGCCGTTCGGCCGGTTCCGCCTTGCGATAATCCCAGGGCTGCGCCGGCACGTTCGCCGGCTTGACCACCGCCACCGTCCGGGCCGGGTCTGCGTTCGTGCTCACCCCCGCGACATCGTACACCTGCAGCTTCAGGGTCTTGGCGGCGGCGTCCACCACGCGCCGGGCCACATACGTGCCGGAATTCAGCCAGGCGGCCGTGCTGGCGGCAGGAGCTTCAGCATCCAGCACCACCCGCACGTCCTGCGGGTGGGTGCCCACGCCCGCGTTTCGCAGATAAACCAACCGGCCCTCGCTCGTCCTGAACACCAGGAGTTGTTCCACCTCGACCGTTCCGTTTGCCAGCGTCAATTCAAAATCCAGCCCTCCCGGCAGCACGGTGCCGGCCAATTTCCCGCCGGTGATCGTGCCGCCCCGCACGACCAGCACCTGCCGTTCCCCATAGGGTGTGTGGCCCACCTTGAGGATCTGATCCAGGTCCATGTCGGCCTCAAAAACCAGGACACCGCCTTCCGGCTTCGGAATTCCCCCGGGCATGCCGCACGTCCACGTCGGGTGGGGGACGAGCACCATTTCCGCATCCGCCGCCGCCGCCTTCCGCCCGCTGGTTGAACCCGCGCCGCCGCCGGTGGGCGCGGCGCAACCCTCCAGCGCCAGGGCGGCGATTCCGAGGAGGCCGGCGAGCATGGAAAGCCAAGGCCCGGCCTTCACGCGCCCGACCCCCGGAGCTTGAAACCGGACCACGCACCACCGCATTTTATGGAACATGCCGGCAAATTACCCGGTTCCAATCGGCTTTGCAATAACCTGAATCCCCCCTCCGGGCATGGCCTCCCAGCTCCAGCGGAGCGCCATATCCGCAGCCTCCGCCTCCCAAACCCATTTCCAAGCTCCGTCAGGAGCGGAATCATCTCCCCTCCGCCCCCGGTAGGGCGTTGCTGCCGCACCGCCCAAACATTGTCTTTGCCGCCCACGCCCGCAGGGCTTCATATTTGTAGCCGCGAACAGCCCGACGTCCTCCCCCTCCGTCAGGAGCGGCACCTTCAGCCCATCCAATTCCCCTCGCGTGGTCGACCGGGATAGTGGAACGAAGGCAGAGGGCATTTGGCGGCTTGGTCTGAATGGCGCAACTTCGATTTCGCTCGTAACCGAGAAGCCATGCCAGCGTCAACTTCCACGGCATCACGTGTGTTATCGTTGGCGTGGCGAGATCCCTTGCTTCATTCACGAACTGCGGTCCGGCGATAAAACAAAACCATTGCAGTAAAAGTAATTGAACCGGCCAAAGCGCCGGCAATGGCCAAATTCAGTGCGAGTTTTGGCTCGTCCAAACTCATTAAAATTATTCAAAAGTGGCAGATTTTCCTCTTCAGGCGGCCGGCCGCTGGCGACCGCGTTTGATCAGTTGCCGCGCCCGTGCACCCACTCAGCGTCAGGGCGGCGATCCCCAGGAGACTGGCGATCATGGAAAGCCAAGGCCCGGCCTGCACGCGCCTGACCCCCGGATTTTGAAACCGGACCACGCACCACCGCATTTTATGGGACAGGCCGGCAAAATACCCGGTCCCAATCGGTTTTGCAATAATCTGAATCCCCCTTCCGGGCATGGCCTCCCAGCTCCAGCACAGCGATATATTTGCAGCATCCGCCGCACAAATGCCCGCAACTTTTTGTGAATCGCCTGGTTCAATGATGGCCGGATAATGTTGTAGACCAACGCGACCGCATGAAAATGACGAAAAAATTAAAAACGCCCGGTCAATTCGGCTTTACGCTGATTGAAATCATGGTGGTGGTGGCGATCATCGGCCGGTTGATGAGCGTGGCCACGCCGGGGATCAACCAGGCCGTCAAACGTGCCAAGCAACAGACCCGCATGTTGAATCTCGATGCCATCGACCATGTTAAGCAAATGTGGGTGCTGGTAAGCCGGAAAGGCGACAACGAGGTCGCCACCGAGGACGAGTTGAAGGTCTTCTTAAAAAACAACACCTTCCCCACCTGCCCCAGTGGAGGCACCTACTGCCAGGGCCGCAGGATAGGCGACAGCGGAGTGCGCCCGTCCCCGGGCGCAGCAACGCCGGATGGCAGCGAGACGTACTGGTTTTCCAAGGCCTTTTGGCATTCGCTCGTTGCTGCGCCCGAGGACGGGCGCACTCCGGCTTGGTCGTGCATCCCAGCGTCTCATCAGTATGCCATCAATTCCATCAACTCACCACCCTCTTGCCCGGCCCATGGCTCGCTGACGCCCACCGGCCCCTCCCCCGGCGGCAATTGAGCCGCTCGTCGGTTCATTGGCTGCGGCACCTTCGCCGCAACCAACGCCACGACCAAAATGCGCTCCCACAACGCCTGATTTGAACCCCACCTCCGGGCGGGGACTCCCAGCTCCAGAGGAGCGCCATATTTGTAGTCTCCGCCTCCCAAACATAGTTCCAAGCTCCGTCAGGAGCGGCACATTCGGACCACCCAATTCCCCACGCGTGGTCGACTGGGACAGTGGTACGAAGGCGGAGGCCACTTGCCGGCTCAGGGTGGGGCAGCTTCGGTTTCGCTTGTGCCCGAGATGCGATGCCAGTGTTAAATTAATTGGCTTCCAGGGCGCCATAGTGGGAGTGTCAACTTCAACTTTTCAACGTTTTTTGCGAACGTTGCTGACGAGCAGCGGTTTTGAGGCCCATGAGAACCGTCGAAGAGTGATCTGCTTGCTGAACCAGCCGCACAAGGTCCTTTTAAAAAGGAGCGTGGGTAACGACAGCCCACCGGTTTCCATATTGCGTGAGGGTGAAGAGCGTTGCGTGTCCGCAGTCAATTCGCGGACACACGCAACACGCACAACAGCGACGTTACTTCCTGGCGGCTATTTTTGTTTCGCAGGATTCCAGCCCGTCGGCCCTGGCCTTCAAAATAATATTTCCCGCCTGGCCCGGTTTCGCGCGCACAATCACCAGGGCCAGCCCATTGCAGGCATCACGCTCGGGCGATCGAAATGACACGAGCGAAGTGGCGTCGCCGTTGTCCGTCGCCACGATTTCTCCCGGTCCTGCGACGCTGAACTGAATATGGTTCTTCGAGCGGGGAACCATTAAACCGCTTTTGTCCGCCACGGTCACCGTGACATACGAAAGATCGTTGCCGTCCGCCTGGATTTTTGCGCGGTCCGGTTGCATCGTTAATTTCTGGGCCGGTCCCGTGGTTTTCATGACCTCTGTGGCCCACTTTTTGCCGTTCTTATAAGTCACGACTTTCAGTTCACCGGGCTGATACGACACGTCATTCCAAATGATGCGATATTGATACCGCTCTTTTTTCTTCCGACCGAGAGATTTTCCGTTCAGGAACAACTCCGCTTCATCACCGGAAGTGTAAACATGGACGGGCGTCACCTCGCCGACGCGATCCGGCCAATTCCAATGGGGCAAAATATGCGCCATCGGCAGCTCCGGACGCCAGCGCGCCTGGTAAAGATAAAACCGATCTTTCTTGAACCCGGCCAGATCGATGATGCCGAAATAAGAGCTGCGTGAAGGAACGCCAATTTTGCCGATGTCCTCCAGCTCTTTGTAAGGCGTCGGTTCGCCAAGATAATCAAAACCCGTCCAGACGAATTCACCGGCCGAAAAAGGAAATTGATCCTGGCCTTTGAATTCCCAGTCTGGCAGAGTGGCCCAGCCCGGCGAGTATATATCATACGAGCTCATCTGGAAATCCGCCTGGCCGCCGCCTTTGTTGGGGCTCACCGGAAAAAAGTATTCACCGCGCGAACTGACGCACGAGGCGGTCTCACTGCCGTATACGGGCTGATTGGGATTCGCGGCGCGAAATTTCCCGAACTCTCCAGGTTTATAATTAAAGCCGAACACATCGAGATTCGTTCCGTAGCCATTGTAAGCGGACCGCGTGTTATTGCACGCCGCGGTAGTGGGTCGCGTCGGGTCCTCCTCATGCGCGATGCGCGATAATTCGGCGGCCATGGCCGGACCTTCAGGGCGGCCCTGTTCGGGAATTTCATTGCCGATGCTCCACAGAATAATGCTCGGATGATTCCGGTCCCGCCGCAACTCCGCGCGCCAATCCTTTTCGTGCCACTCGTCATAGAGCAGGTGATAATCATTGGGCTTCTTGGCGCGTTTCCAACAATCGAACGACTCATCCATTACGAGCATTCCCATGCGATCGCACAAATCCAGCAACTCCGGCGCGGGCGGATTATGACTCGTGCGGATCGCGTTACAGCCCATCTCTTTTAGGATTTCAATCTGGCGCTCAAGTCCGCGCGTATTCACCACGGTGCCGAGCGCTCCAAGGTCCGCATGATCGCAAACGCCGTTCAACGGCACGCGTTTGCCGTTCAATAAAAATCCATTGGTCGCCGTGAATTCAATCGTGCGAACGCCAAATGGAGTTTCATACCGGTCCACCGCTTTTCCGTCCTGTTCGACAGTGGTTACCAGCAGATATCGCCGCGGTTTTTCCAAGCTCCACAGTTCCGGTTTATTGATGACAGCCCAGGTTTTGTTCGTCTGCGTTGAATGAGCAGCCACTTTCACATCGGGCGTGACTTGGCTCGAAACGGCCTTTCCCGCTTTGTTGTCGGTCCCCAGTTTAAATATCTCATTTCGCAACGATACCACCACGTCGTTTGTTGTGTCGTTATCCACAGCAACCCGCAAATTCATTCGTGCCGCGTCCGTTTTCATCGGCGCATTATCCTTCGTCACATACGTGCCCCAATGGCCCACATGCACCGTTTCCGTTTTCACCAACCACACATTTCGATAAATGCCGCCACCGGGATACCAACGCGATGCATTCGCCGGGTTATCCAGCCGGATCGCGATGACGTTATCCGCGCCGAATTTCAGGAACGGCGTCAGGTCCACCCGCCACGACGCGTAACCGTAAGGCCACCCGCCGACAAATTGGCCGTTCAACCACACGGTCGCGTGTGACATCGCGCCATCCACATCGAGGTAAATCTTTTTGCCCGCATCTGCCGTGGGAACGCTCAAGTGTTTCCGATACCAGCCGATGCCCCACCACGGCAATTTGCCCGTCTCGCCGGGATATTCCTGTCGGAAAGGCCCTTCGACACCCCAATCGTGCGGCAGATTTAATGACCGCCACTGGCTGTCATCAAAAGTAGATTGCGCGTAAGAAATAGCCTCGCCGCCGGGGATTCCTTCGGGCTTGGCGACTGGCGCCGGGTTTGCCAGAAACTCCATGCCGGCCGCCTCCACCCAATTTTTGATTTTCGAATAACTCAAGTCGCCCGCGGCATTCGTCGGGTCGTCATGGGTAAATTTCCAGTTTGCATTTAAGGAAAGACGTTCTTCCGCAAATGCATGGTTCGCCATCAGCACACACGCGCAAATCAACGCGCCCAACGAAGCGCAAAACAATCGTTGTTTGCAGGAAGCATTCAAAGAGTCCGATTGGGGCAATCCGTTCATATTATTAATTCTGTGGTAAAATCAGGCGCCTTGTCAATTCCTAAGCAAGTCGCGAATTGTGTTTACCCTATTCGGCAATGGCTTTAGTGTCGAGCGGCTGGTCAGTGCATCTTAGCCGCATGATTATTCGTGAAGCATGAAAAGGAAAGGCGGAGGTCAGAGTGAGTTGCCGCTTTGCCCGATCCGGAAATAGTCAAAGTCCACCCGGCCGCCGGCGGTCTTGGTCGAAAAATAGAAAAGGGCGAAGCGATACCCCATGAAGTGCGGAACGGTGTATTTAAGGGCCGAGGGACGACCGATGGGGGTCCAGGTGCGGCCGTCGAGGCTGTAGGAGAAGCGGGCGACTTCAGGCGCGGGCTCAAATTCGCATTCGACCTTGAGGTGAACGGTTTTGCCAGAGAGGGGAACGGAGGCGATTTCCTCGGGAGGGTCGGAGTCGGCGCTCACCATGACGAG
>Ga0182030_10000701_pt1 | contig 65021 bp, 50 predicted proteins | sample 812S3MmetaG_FD_121299 | JGI IMG/M metagenome (GOLD analysis project Ga0182030, IMG submission 121299) | Permafrost microbial communities from Stordalen Mire, Sweden - 812S3M metaG (Illumina Assembly) | ecosystem: Environmental > Terrestrial > Soil > Wetlands > Permafrost | place: Sweden... | reverse complement strand
GCAGAGCCGGGTGCTCATCAATCGCATCGTACGGGATGTCCGCACAGCCTGGCTGAGAGCGAACACTGCACAACAGAAAATGAGTGTGACCGCGGAGCTCTTGCAAGAGGCCAACACCGCACTGGACCTTGCCGATACTAGGTATCGCCTGGGGCTAAGCTCGATTGTTGAGTTAAGTCAGGCCCAGTTACAACAGACACAGGCGCAGATCGCCGAGGCCAATGCCCGATTTGACTATGAAGCAGACCTTGCCGCATTGCGGTTTCAAAGTGGATCGCAGTAGGTTACAGGGCAGCCGTCCACGCTGGTTGCAACTCGAACCAAGGAACGAAGGACAAGATGGGCCCAAGAAAGCAAGCACTTGGATCATCCCCGAAGAAACTATGTCGATACCAACGAGCAGAACCAACGAAGCATCGCCGAAACCCATAACGATCAAAGCGTGTGCACTGTCCCATTCCTCCCATTCACATGGATCGGTGACATCCCGTCCCCTCCCCGCTTGGACGTGCTTAATGGAGCCATATGGAGCCTCGCGGGGTGACGTTACAGAAGCTAAGGGATTGGAAAGAAATGGTAGGCACGAGGAGACTCGAACTCCTGACCTCTACCGTGTCAAGGTAGCGCTCTAACCAACTGAGCTACGCGCCTACTGATGGATTGGATTATACCCTTTTGCCCCTGCCGCTCGCCGGAGGAAATTAACCCTCCGCCTCAGGTGCAGACCTTTAGATCCGCTCTTCATTCGTGGACCCGCATTCGTGGACCCGCTTCTTCATCAAGGGCCTTCATAGCTCGCCAACAGAAGGTACAGCTGGCGTGGTGTAGGCCCCGCTAATCGAGTTCCAGCGGATTCTCAGAACTTCTCCGAACATGCGCAGGCCGTCGCGGAAAGGATGGAGGCGCGTGCCTTCGCTGTGTGCCCAGACGACTGGCACCTCTTTGACCACCAGGCCCAGCTTCCTCGCCAGAAAAAGAATCTCGGGGTCGAATCCCCAGCGCTCGATCTTTTGCAGCGGGAAGATGCGCTGCGCGGCATCGCGGCGAAACGCCTTAAATCCGCATTGCGTGTCCGCGAAGTTCAGGCCAAGGATCACCCGCAACACCAGATTGAAGATTCGCCCAAAGAGCCGGCGATAAAGCGGCTGCCGCACAGTCTGCAATTCGGAGCGGAGCCACCGCGAGCCGATCGCAATATCCGCGCCGTCCGCGATTGCGTCGAAAAGGTGCTGCGCCTCGCCTAGGGGCGAGGACAGATCGGCGTCCGTGAACAGACAAATCTCGCCACGAGCCTGCAACATACCGGCGCGCACGCTGAATCCCTTACCATGATTTTCCGGATTGTCGAGCAGCACGATTTGCGGATGCAGCTTGCTGTACTCGCGGATGATGGCCGTTGTGTCGTCGCGCGATCCGTCGTCGACGACCATAATCTCCACGTTCCAATTACGCTCCTCGGAATAGCGCAGTAACTCATCGAGCGTCGGCCGTATGCGCGCGCTTTCGTTGTAGGCCGGGATGATGATGGAGCAAGCGGGAATCATGGAATTTGGATCGCTGACATTTTGGTCGCTAAAATATTGAACGGCGGCGCGATTGGTGGAATAAGCCATCGAAACATTTCATCATTGCAGCAATGCCGCAAGGATTCAACTCCGCCGGAATCAATCAAGCCATCGTCTCACGCGACCTGACGCCGCTTGTCGAGCAGGCGCAGGAATTCCGCGGTCAGTTCTTCATCCCAAAGGCCGGCCTTGGCTTCATCGCACATGGTGTTGACGCTTTGCTCGTGCGTTAGAGCCGGCTTGTAAGGGCGCGCCGTCCTCAGAGCGTCATAGACATCGACGACTTGCAGAATGCGCGCCAGCAGAGGAATCTCCCCATCACTGAGGCCGTCGGGATAGCCGCTGCCGTCGGAATGCTCGTGATGATGGCGGATAATCGGCAGCACCAGGCGCAGCGACCTAAGCGGCCGGCAAATGGTCTCTCCCACCACCGGATGCTGCTTCATAATCTTCCATTCATCCGGCGTCAGATTGCTGCCCTTTTTCAGAATTTCATCCGGCACAGTGATCTTGCCGAGATCATGCAAGTAACCTCCACGGCGCAAAGCAGTCACGCATTCGTCATCCAGACCGAGATGGCGTCCTAATTCGCTGGCGTTGCGCGCGAGGCGTTCGCAATGGCCTTCGGTGTAAGGATCGCGCGCCTCGACGCTCAAACCGAGCGTGCATAACACTGACTCCGCCGTCTCCAGTTCGTCGGTGAATTCCTTCAGCTTCAGAAGCGATTTCACCCGCGCAAACATCTCCTCGGAACCGATCGGCTTGATCAGGAAATCGTCGGCTCCAGCCTCGATCCCGCGCAGGCGGTCTTCATGAGCGTTGAGGCCGGTGATCATGACCACGGGGATCAAACGCGTTGCCGGATCGTCCTTCAGTTCGCGGCAAAGTTCGTAGCCGCTCTTACCGGGCATGATCACGTCGAGCAGAATGAGATCGGGCGGATCGCTGCGAATCTGCGCTTCGGCATCGGCAGCGCTGGACGCGATGGAAACCGCATAGCCGCGCGTTGCGAGCATCTCCCGCAGCAGCTCGGCATTGAGACGATGATCGTCGACCACCAGAATGGATTGCTTGCGGCGACCCGGGACGACCTCACCCATAGAAGAATGAGAGCTGGAGTGCAGGGAAAGGGTTGCCCTTGTACGACGCGGGGGAACGTTCATTGCCACACCTTGTATTGATTTTAACAGGCTGGGGAATTCTTCGTTTGGCATGGGATTTCCGGCTACTGCCCCTATCGCACGGATTCGGAACCGATTTTGGTTGTCGCAGCTGCTCGTTTGTAGCGCCGGCGTCCCGCCGGCTGTCCGGCGGGCGTCCTCGCCCGCCGCACCTCAAGGCTCTTCTCGTCTGACGCAATACCTGCATCCAAAAACCGACCATTTCCCATGTTCACCGGTCATAGCCGCCGCCGCAAACCGGTGCCACGCTCAAGGAATGAAACTCCGTAAACTCCAGCCCCTGTTCTTCGCGCTCGCTCTTGTCTGCACCCTCACCTGTCCATGCGCCGCCGTTCCCAAGCCGCACGTCATCGCCTTCGGCAAATGGATCGCCGCCAAATATCCCAACGCCACCGGCCAAAAGCTCCTCGACCTCAAAGTCCGCCCACTATTCGTCGATACGCGCCTCAAGGAGTACACCACCGGCGCTCCCCACGATCTGACCGACCGTCTCTTCGTGGTGCGGCGCGCCTTCCGCATTAACGACGCCCTGCCAGCCGAAACCACCGCGCACTGGCAATGGCAGCGCGGAGGCTGGCTTCTCGTCGACCGCCTCACCGGACGCGTCTCGCAACTCAACCTGCCCGAGTTCGATCCTTATTATTCGGCCGCGAGCTGGTATCGCGACTACATCGCCTACTGCGGAGTCTCCGACGACGGCAAAAAGCTCTATGCCATGGTGGCGCAGGTAGGACGCCGCAAGCCCGTCCTGAAAAAAGATGTAGGCGAGCCCGCCGCCGGCGACGATCCCGATTCCGAATGCCCTCCGCCAGCCTGGGAGCGCAGCCCCATGCGCGTGACATTTGTGCCCGACGAGGATCAGAAGGTAGTCTTCTCCATCCGCAACCGCGTAGTCGACGTAGTGAACGACGCGGAAGAAGCGGAAGAATAGCCCGCGTAGGGGCGGACGCATTCGTCCGCCAAAGGATCCTGATTTTGGGTGGCGCAGCGGTTCACCGCTGCGATGAGGGTACCCCCCTCCCCCGGTCTATTGGAATCAAGACTTTGGCGACAAATTTTTGCAAAGTCTTGAGCCGTAAGCAGTTATAGTCAAAGTCTTGATTACGCATTACTTACGTCTGATCCCCCACTTTTTCCCCGGATCAGCGGGCAGTCTTGGGACGACAATTGAGTTGGGCCCGCTGGATTCAGGGAATATGTGTTGATCAATTTTGTCACTTAGTAAGTGGCGTTGTCTATGACGTAGGACACATGGAAATTGTGATGAATCAAGTACCGAAATGGGACGGTAGGGAGCCTCAGACCTCGCTAGACCCGCCCGTTCACTCGAAACTCTCTATGGAATGGGGTCAGTCAATTTTTTTGTTGGATGACCGTATGAGAAATAGTCATAGTAGAAGTCGCTTGCCTTCGTAATGGACAAGAGCATTCGATGGAAACGAAGCTTTAGGAGTTTGATGTCCCTAATTAGGGTAACTATTTACTTGACTGACCACGGCTATTCTGTTAATGTTGGGTCATGGCAACCGAACCCAAGACACTTCAAGAAGCAATTGTTTACTTCTCAGATTTCGAGAATTGCCAGCGATTCATTATTGATCTTCGCTGGGCTGATGGCAAAGTGCGCTGCCCCTCTTGCGGCTCTGAGAAAGTTACCTACCTTGCGAATGCGCGCCTCTGGAAATGCTACGAGAAGCACGCGAAGGCTAAGTTCTCTCTCAAGGTTGGCACGATCATGGAAGATTCCGCAATCCCTGCGGACAAGTGGCTCGCTGCGATGTGGCTTATCGTGAACTGCAAGAATGGAATTTCATCTTGCGAAATCGCCCGCGATCTGGGGATCACGCAAAAGTCAGCATGGCATATGGCGCATCGCATTCGCTTCGCGCTGCATCACGGATCGTTTGAGAAACTGTCTGGTCACGTTGAAGTAGATGAGACGTTCATCGGCGGGAAAGCGCGGAATATGCACGTGGCTCAGCGCCGCCGCCGGATCACGGGAACCGGGACGAAAGATAAAACCGCTGTGATGGGAATTCTTGAGCGTGGCGGGAAGATTCGCACCGTGGTAGTTCCGAACCGCAAGAAGCACGCGCTGCAAGCGGAGGTCAGGAAGCACGTCGAAGCGGGAGCGGCTCTGTATACCGATGCGCTGCTTTCCTATGATGGCCTTGCCGGAGATTACGCGCATCAGGTTGTTGACCATGCTGTTGAGTATGTATCTGGAACTTGCCACACCAACGGGCTCGAAAATTTTTGGTGCTTGTTGAAGCGTGGAATTTCGGGAACCTACGTTTCCGTCGAACCCTTTCACCTATTCCGTTACCTCGATGAGCAAGCCTACAGATTTAACAACCGCGCCACGGCGGACAATCCGCTAAACGATTTCGACCGCTTCAAACTGGCGGCTTCGCAGATCGTGGGAAAGCGGTTGACTTGGAAGGAAGTAACGGGAAGGGCAGGCAGTGAACCGTCAATTAACTGACAAGGAAAAGGCGCGCCAGGGGCGCGGGAAGCGCTGAATTACTTCCCGTGCTGTTTCTTTGGTTTCTGTTTCTTGAATGGGTCCGCCGGTAGTGCGGTCTTAGGAACCGACAGAATGGCTTTAGCCGCATCGCGGAACCGCTTGAATGCTTCCGCACCCTCGTTCATCTCTGCTGTTCTCTGCTTCATGTCGATCAGTTTACCGTAATGGTCAATTCAGGTCAGCAAATAAAAACTAAAGGGCAGGCTTCTACCACTGAAGATTTGCCACGAACTTCGCAAGTTCGTTCTCGAATGGACCTTCGCCCGCAAGAGTCGTCTCTATCTCTACTTGTACCGGATCGGGTTGAGCTAGAAGCTGCTGCTCGCCGCTCTTTAGCTCGGCTTCTATCTGTTTTGATGTCAAAGCTGCGCGCTGACCCGGCGGCATATTGGAGATCGCTCGAATCACCATCCTTGCAGCCATCAGATTTGATCGAGTACGACCAAAACGCTTGAGAAACACCAAAAGCACATTGCGTAAATTTCTGTCATTGCCCATAACGCCCTCCAATGAAAAAAAATAAGCCTTCCCCGGAATACCTGCGATTACTTGATGAACTTCTGGAATGCAGGGACGATGTAAGTCTCAATCTGGTCAAGGATCAAATCCAGGAGGTAATCAACAGGGAGAGTGATTGCATTTCCCAAGATTCCTTCTTCCTTGAAAGTTACAAACGGGCGGAAACTGCGGTGCATCTTCACGGGCAGGTCAGATTCATTCCATCCGGTTTCCGGTGGAATTTCTGCGCCATGATCCAATGCGGCATGTCCGCTACCGCTCAGGCCACTAGCAAAAGTGACCTTGCGGTGCATACGAACTCGCCCACGGGCGACGTTAAGGTATCTATGTTTGTCGATGTTCGACAGGTCACCCAAGAATCGCAAGGCGTTATTGGCGGCACCTATCCCATAATACGGCTGCACGCTCTCAATGAATTTAAATGCAGCATCGGAAATTCCCGGAAGCGTATGGGAGAAACTACTCTTCGGCAGCGGGGGAGTCTGTCCCGCCCCAAGTTTTACCCGCAAGGGAAAATCGCAATGTTCAAACCACTTGGGATCAATACTTCCCACATTAGGGTTCCGTTTGATGAGATCGAATACCAAGTGGTCAAGGGCGGACCGCATCTGATAGACCACTTCGCCCGCGAGGATGCAAATCTCGCGGGGCGGCAGCCGGGGGATGGTGAGCTTTTTTGCTTTCTTGCCCTTCGCCTTGGCGAGTTTATGGGGGTGACTGCTAGCGTACAAGGAAATGGCACGCTTGAGAGACTTGAGGTGTTTTCTGGCCCTAGCCAATTTGCTCTTGGCCGAATTGATGCCACTAATTCTCACGCCGGTATATTAACAGAATTAGGTCAGTCAAGTAAATAGTTACCCTAATTAGGGCAAGGATATACTTGACCCGACCACGCTATTTCTGTATTATTTGAGTCATGGAGAACAAGGCCATGACCGAACCTAAGAGTCTGCAAGAAGCAATCGTCTACTTCTCGAACCCCGACAACTGCATTGACTATCTCGCTGTCCGCCGTTGGCCGAACGGTAAGGTTGTCTGCCCCACTTGCGGTTGCGAGACTGTCAAATTCAGCGAGAAGCGCCGAACTTGGACTTGTGCGAAGCATCATGCAAAGCGCGAGTTCTCCATCAAGATCGGCACCGTCATGGAAGATTCCGCTATTCCTTTGGACAAATGGCTCACCGCAACTTGGCTGGTCACCAACTGCAAGAACGGAATCAGTAGCTATGAGATTGCGCGTGATGTGAAGGTCACCCAAAAGTCGGCATGGTTCATGCTTCACCGGATTCGCCTTGCTATGCGGGACGATTTCTTCGGTTCCAAACTGGGCGGCGAAGTCGAAGTCGATGAGACTTTCATCGGCGGCAAAGCGCGAAACATGCACGCCTTGGAGTCGGAAACGCGGGCCTAATCCGCCGCGCTCTCAGTCTCGCCCCGAAAACTGATGCGATCCGCAATTTCCCCAAGAGCCTGATAGGACTTCTGGAAACTGTCCACATTTGGGCGAATGGCACTGTCGTATTGTTTCCTGCATCCGGGACAATCCTTCGGACAAAAGGCATTGTCATATTTTTGAGCCAATTCGTGCGGTTCCTTCATGTCGAGAGTAACGACCGTCTTACAAAGCGGACACTCGATAGAAACGAATCGCAGATCGGCAAGCGATACTACAAGTTGTTTATGCATGAGCAACATTATGGTCGCTCTTTTCTTGCCGTGGAAGCCCTAGCCCGCTTTTTCTGTGCTCGTTTACGCCTCCACTCTTTGTCGCGCTTCTGGATTTCTTCGTGGGACACAGATAGAAGCCTTCGCACCACAGCATCGAACTTTTCGCTCTCGGTCACGCCACCCCCTTTCTCTTGTCTTCCAATTCTTTGATAGCCTCAAGGCCCCGTTTGTCTATCCAGTGAGAATAGATACTAGCCTTCATGCCCAGCATGGTTTCTAGGGCTTTCCTCATATCTCGACCCGTCCACAGCGTGTCATCCAAGCGTCGCATTAGTTCGTAGGCAATCAAATCGGCGCTTTGTAGTCCTACGTCTTCTCGCCAAGTGAGCGGGGTAATGCTCACAAAACGGTGCCGTCTCGGCCATGTTGGGTCATCAACTAAACTGTTATAGCCACGCAACGCCCCTTCGTCCCAGTCGCCGTGATCATGGATGATTGCAACCCGATCCTCACTCTTCGCGTCATCCATCGCATGGGCTATTTCTACCATTATTTCTTTCATACACAGGACGTAAGCGTCAGACTCGTCGGCAGTGGGAAATATCTCAACCATTGCCTTTAGGTCTATACCGCAGGCAACGCACGTCATGGCCGGACTGCTAACGAACTTTAGAAGCTTGCGCACTAGCCTAAGTTTTCTATTCGCCTCTTTTTCCCATCCAGTGAATTCCCCGTCGTTGGCGTTCATCTGAGCCGCGTGGTACCGAGATATTTGCCTATCAGGTCCGAGGGTCCGATTTTCGTAGGCGATGGCCTTCTGCCATCTCTTCTGCAATCGCTTCCATTGGTGGTCGTTTGCAATCCAACCGCCCACCATGAAACTCCTCTTCTCTTTGTAGCTTTCATCAAACTTGAACGTGAGGACAGCCATAACCCTCCGTCCTTTCCTGTCGGGATGAACAATGTGCGCTATTTCGCAAATCATCGCGCACCCCCGCCCTGACGACCATCATGCGCTTTGCGCTCGGTCGGGTCAAGTATATTCTTGCCCTAATTAGATCCACGATTTCTTCGGTCTCGCTGGTACCTCCGTGTGCCGCAGCGTTCCGTCGACTCCATGCCCTTTTCTCTCTTTCTCCCAGATCGAGCTGGAGAAGGGCCATAAGATTTTCCGTAACAAGGCTCTGAGGTCGTGCGTTTAGCCCATCGAGCTTATTCTTCATGATCCCTTTCACCTTCTCATCGACTGCTAGCACCGAAATTGCGCTTTCCGCAGAAGCCTTGATCCGCTTCCACTCTTCACGTTCGAATAACTTTGTCTTTAGGGCATTCCTATTCGCCTTTAGATATGATCGCTGTAGGGCCTCGACAACCGCACCAAAATGGACGGCTGCAATATGCGGTGTCGCACACACGGCGTGCCAATATGCCCAGCTTAGATGACCAAAATCGAGAGCGTCATAGTTCGAATAAATCGAATTGACCATTCGGGACAGGACATCCCGATCAAGTTCGCCTTCATAATTCTTTCCCAGAGGAGACGGGGGCAAAGGCGGCAGTTCAAAAGCTTTTCTTCCTAAACTATAAGCGCTGATCGCCTCAAACGAGGCTAATGCCCAATCTTCGGAAAACGTTGAACACCCAAGATAGACAAAGTATGTGCCCAGCGAAAAGGAGAGGCATCTTCTTACTTTGTTCCTAAATTCTTCCGTAGGAGCGCCCATATACAAAATGAAACCCGGCTTGCTGACCGTCTTTGCGGCTGCTGGCGTGGCTGCACAGAGGTAAAGTTCTCGCCCGTCAACACTAATCTTCGCGCAATTCCTGCTTGATGCCGTGTTTCTTCTCCCCGCTTTCAGAACCGGCCCGCTATTGCCGCCGCAGAGCGTGCGCGTTTTTGTGATCTCAGTCTCATCATCGCAAGTGTCGGGCCAGAGAAAGGAGTCATCCACGTTAGCTAGCCAGTCAATGACGTGCTTTGGTTCAAGACTCGGGGCGATAGTTCCCCTAAGGCTGTGTATTGAGCACTCCTCTCGCAATTCACTCTGCGCTGGATCGCCAAAGAATGAGCTTTTCCAGCCACGCGACTGCACGCCCGCAGCGACGACTTCTATGCCCCTGCCATCGGATAGTGTCACTGCATCAGTGTTAACGCGCACCGTCCCAAGAGGATAATCAGCGGCAATGCTCGTAGCGGTTTGCTCAGCCCGAGTTTCCATGATCAGTTTAAGTTTTTCATCTCGACTGATAGAGAAACGACGAATGGGAGCCCGAAGTGGACCGCTATCCACAATATTGAAGGAGTTGTTATTTAGAAGCCTCTCGAAAGATTCCCACTCCCAGTCATACGTCAAAGGCATCCCCCGGCAACATCAAGAACCAAACACTATCAAACGCTTCAATCCGCAACAACAACTTCTTCCGCCACAACTCGACTTGAAACTTTCGCGCTCGTTACCAGCACAACTGACGCCACAATAATCGCACTTCCCATCGCAATGTAGCGGTCGATGCGTTCGTGGAGAACCAGCCATCCGAGAAAGACAGCGACCACAGGATTGACGTAAGCGTAAGTCGAGACCTTGGACGTGGGAACGTGCTGCAGCAGCCAGATGTAAGCTGTGTAACCAATCCACGATCCGCAGACGACGAGATAGAAGATCGCGCCTAATCCGCGCGCGGTCCAGACAACATGCGCGTGGCGCTCAAACGCGAGCGCGTACGCAAGGTTGGCCACGCCCGCGAACACAACTTGCCATGCAGTCGTGCTGAACGGATCGCCCGCTGCTGTCTTCCACTTCTTAGAGAGCACGGAACCAAGCGCCCAGCTCAACGAGCCTCCTTGGAGCGCGAGAGACCACCAGAACTCGCGGCGTCCGAACGCAGTGGTTTGCGCCAGCGTTGGCCAGATAAGAACGACGACGCCGAAGATACCAATAATGAGGCCAACCTTGCCGCGCCGCGAGATGTGATGGTCGCCAAGCAGCAGGCTATCGATCACCTGGAACCATAGCGGACTTACAGCAACCAGCAGCGCGGCCAATCCTGTGGGAACGATCTGCTCGGCATAAGAGAGCGTGAGGTTTCCGCCCATGAGAAGCAGCGTGCCAACCACGGCCAGATGCGCGAGATGGCGCGCGGAGAAACGGATTTGGCGTCCTGTAGCGGCGCAATAGGCGAGCATGACGATGCCCGCGACAAGGAAGCGCACCGCGCACATCGTTGCAGGAGGAATCTGCTCGACGGCAATGCCGATGCCGAGATAAGTTGATCCCCAGAAGACATAGACCAGGCCAAAGGCGAGGATGATCTTCCACTGACCTGGAGATGACGTGGTCATGAGATTCGGAGCGGGGAATGGTTAGGATAACAGAGGGCGAAGTGGGAACTGTCGAGCGACCAGTCGGCGATAACGCGTGCGAGGAATCAGAGTCCCATTCCAGCGAGGACTTTGCTGGCCGCTTCGGTGCCGGAGCGAACGCAGTCGGGAACGCCGATTCCGTTGAAGCCGTTGCCGGCGAGAGCGAGGCCGGGAAGTTTGTCGCAGAGGGACTTAATGCGGGCAAGGCGATCGAGGTGGCCGACGGAATATTGCGCCATCGCCGATCTCCATTTGTAGACGCGCGTGAACAGAGGCTCGGCATTGAGCGCGATGATGCCGCGCAGTTCGTCGCGGACAATCTGGAGAATCTGCTGGTCGGAGTAATCGAGGATGGCTTCGTCGCGCGCGCCGCCGAGGAAGCAGCGCACGATGGCACGATTCTCGGGCGCGCGGTGTGGGAACTTATTGTGCACGAAGGTCGCGGCCAACATGCGGTGTCCTGCGCTGTGCGGGATGAGGAATCCGAAGCCGGGAGGAAGCGAGCGCCGGACTTTCTCGTCGTAGCCGAGCGTAACCGTGATCGACGAGCTGTAGTTGATGGCGGCGAGTTCACGGGCAAGCGCGTCGTTGGCGGATTGAAGGACGGACGCAGCCGCATGCGCGGGCGCGGCGATGATGACGGCGTCGAAGTGATCGGATTGATCTCCAGCGGAGACGATCCAGCCGTTGGCTTCCGGAATCAACCCTTGCACGACCGTGGAAGGGCGCAACGAGGAAGGATCGAGGCGTGCGAGCAGCGCGTCGACCATTTGCTGCATACCTTCTTTGAGCGAGGTGAACAGCGGGCGCGGCGGAGCTTTCGCGGTCGCAGCCATCGCCTTCCGCGATGCGAGCATGGCGCGGCCCAGGCTGCCGTGTTTGGCTTCCATATCGGCGAAGCGCGGGAGCACCGCACGCACGCTGAGCTGGGAGGCTTCGCCTCCGTAGACGCCGGAGAGCAGCGGATCGGCGAGGAGATCGACCATTTCCGATCCGTAGTGGCGCTCGACCATCGCAGCCACGGTCTCGTCGCCAGTTGCCTTATGCGGAGGATGGAACCATTCAGCCGCCATGCGCATCTTGGTGCGGAGCGAGAACAGCGGCGAGAGCACCGTGGGCAGAATTTTGGTCGGCACCATGAACATCAGGCCGTCGGGCATGACGACGAGCTTGTCGCGGCCGTTCTTGCGCAGCACGATGTAGGTTTTGCGGTCGGCGTCGTTGGAGCCGATGAGCTGATCTCCAAGTCCGATTTTGCGGCAGAGGTCGGCGGCCCAGGGCTTTTCGGAGATGAAGGAATCGGGGCCGGCCTCGACAAGGCAGCCATCGACGCGGTCGGTGACAAGGACTCCGCCGAGGCGCGGGGCGGCTTCGAATAGAACGTATTCGATAGACGCTCCGGCTTTGCGTTTTTCCTCGAGCGAGAACGCGGCCGAAAGGCCGGAGATTCCGCCGCCGATGATGGCGATACGCATAAGGCAGGTCTCAGGTGTCAGGTCTTAGGTGTGAGGTTCTCAGTTCTCGGTTCCCGGTTCTCAGTTACGCCGCCGATGATGGCTATACGTGGCATAAAGATGCTGCGAGCTACGAGCTTTGAGCTACTAGCTTAGGCTTTCGGTTCGGCCTATGAACGTAACTGCGACTCGTTGAATAAACTAGCCGCCCGCGAGCGGGCAGTCGTGATTTATCGCCAACTGCTATTCCTCTCCCGGATGAAAGTGCTTGTAAACTGGCGATCCCTTAGGCGCCCAGCTCTTGGCCTTTTCCAACCACGCATTGCGATTCGCAGTATCCCCCAATGCCTCGTAAGCCGAAGCTAGGTTCATCGCCAGTTCGCTCTTCTCGGCCATCTGAGATTCGGAGTCACCACACAGCGCGATACACTCCTGATATTGCGCGGTGGCGTCCTTATAGCTTTTCAGATGGAGATAGGCGAAGGCCATTTCACGGCACAGCAACTCATCCTTGGGATTCTTGGCAAATTCACTCTTTGCGACGCGAATCGCATCTTCGGGTCGCTCTGTTGCGTTGTAAGCATACGTAAGCTCGAAAACAACTCGTGGCGCGTCGGGCCTTTCCTTATAGGCGGGTTCGAGAAATCCAAGCGCTCGCTTGGAGTCTCCAATGCCGTTGTAAAAAAATCCCCAATTGACTTTGTGAATTACTGGATCAGCCTCGTCTTCGTAGTACTTCATCCAGTCCGGTCTCTGGGGCAGCTGGAGCTGTGCTAAAGCGCGGGCGGGAAGCAGCGCCGCAATTCCATTTTGATCCAAACGAATCTTCAAGCTGGCTTTGTCCGAAGGGAGGGGGTTAGGTGCGGCATGATAGTTGCCACCGTCATCAATTGTGAAGCGTCCAAAATAATGCAGCGTGAATCCCGCTTGCGGGTCAATGTAGACGAAGCCGTAAGTGTAGTCAGCATCGTCTGGCTTGTGATATAGAGCCACCCACCGATTTTCGCAATCAGACATGCGAACGTCGTAGCTGAGACCCGCGATCTTTCTAATTGGGTCGTCAGCAATACCCCCAGCGTTGCTATGCTGAACCGCGCCGTAAAGCTCGGACAGTATCTGTTTTGCCAGGGCATCCGTCTGTGGGTCGCTCTTGCGGGACGAATCCTGAGCGGCGGCGAAACATGAAAACGTTAGGCAAACCACTATGATCCAGACTCGACGCATTTTACGACCTCTCTCCGTACCCTAGCTGCCCAGCGCCGCCAGCTGCAACACGGCTACGCACTAACTCCGCCAGCGCCGCCGTCAACATCTTCGAGCCGTTCAGCGATTCGGCTCGCCATAGGCGCATGCCTTGTTTTTCTACGAACTGTTTGAAGAAGATGTCGATGTCGTAGAGCACTTCCACGTGATCGCAGAGGAAGCCTACGGGGTGAATGAACACTCCGCGGTGGCCTTTGGTTTTGAGGCCCAGAATTGTTTCTTCAACCGTCGGCCCAATCCACTGGCCTCCGGACATGCCCTGGCTTTGGAAGGCGAAGGTCCATGCATCATCTTTGAGTCCGGCCGCTTTCGCTACCAGTTCGGCGGTTTCTTTGGACTGGGCTTCGTAGGGATCGCCTTCGGTGATGGTGCGCGCGGGCACGCTATGCGCGGTGAAGATGATGGGCAGTGTGCCGGACAGAGTTCCGGACAAAGTGCCGGACGTAGTGCCGGAAAACGTTCCGCCGTATTCGGCATTGGCTTTCGCCCATCCGGCACGCAGGTTTTCGGCGAAGGCCTTGGCCAGAAGAGGCTGGTCATGCCACTCGTCCACGAAATCGAGTTCGAAGTGCGCGTCGTCGTTGCCAGTCAATTCGGTGCCAGTCACGGCGCTGCGATAGAGGCCGACGCTGGTGCGGGAATTTTGCGGGGCGAGGCAGATGGCGATCACTCGCTCGAATTTTTGCGCGGCGATGGCTTTGACTGCATCAGCGATGAACGGCTTCCAGTTGCGCATGCCGACGAAGACGGGCAGTTTCAGCTCCTGCGAAAGCTGGTCGGCTTGCAAAAGCGTCCAGCAGGCGAGCGGCGAAAATCCGATCAGCGAATAGCGATGGCGGATTTCTACAACGACCTGCGGCGGGAGCGGACGGCCTCCGGTGACGTAGCGAAGGTACTCTGGAATCTGGTCGGGATTATCGGGAGTGCCGTGGGCGAGGAGAAGGACGGCGGTTTTGGTGGCGATCGCTGCAGGCGCGGGTGGAAACGCGTTGATTTGGTTCGCGCAATAACAGGCCCCGGCCAAGCCCAGCGGACAGGCGGTCATTGCTTATGCTCCGATTTCTTGAGGTCTTCCGCTTTGAACTCCGCCGAATGTTCACGGACATATGCGCACAGGCTCTTCACGTTCTCCACCGGAGTTTCCTGAAGGATGCCGTGGCCTAGATTGAAGATGTGGCCGGGGCGTCCGGCAGCCTGGCGAAGAATTTCTTCGGCGCGCGATTTGATTTCTTTCCAGTCGGCGAACAGGAGCACGGGATCGAGATTGCCTTGCACGGCTCCTTTGTTGCCGAGCGCTTGCCAGCCGGTATCGAGGGGAATGCGCCAGTCGAGGCCGATGACTTCCGCTCCCGTTTCCTGCATCGACGGCAGGAGCGTGGAGCTATCGGTGCCGAAATAAATGATGGGCACGCCGGTCTTCTGCAGGCGCTTCACGAGCGTTGTAACGTGCGGCAATACATAGCGGCGATAATCTTCCACGCTCAGGCAGCCAACCCAGCTATCGAAAATCTGGATGGTGTCGGCTCCGGCGCGAACCTGCTCCGCGGAATATTCGGCGGTGACGGAGACGAGCTTGGTCATCAACTCGTTCCAAACGGCGGGCGCGGAGTACATCATCTTTTTTGTGTGCAGGTAATTACGCGAGCCTCCACCTTCAATCATGTAGCTGGCGAGGGTGAAGGGCGCGCCGCAAAAGCCAATCATCGGCAGGCTATCGCCGAAATGCTTGCAGACCAGTTTGATGGCTTCGGAAACATAACCGAGCTCGGCGGCGCGGTCGGTGCGAAGATGCGTAACGTCTTCGGCGGTGCGAATTGGCTTCTCGATTTTGGGGCCTTCTCCCGCAGCGAAATGAAAGGGCAGGCCCATGACTTCGAGAGGGAGAAGAAGATCGGCGAAGATGATCGCGGAATCGACCTTCAGGATTTCGGCGGCCTCAATGGTGACTTGCGCCGCGACCTTGGGCTTCTTGCAGATTTCAATCAGCGAATATTGCTTGCGAATGGCGCGGTACTCAGCCATGTAGCGTCCCGCCTGACGCATGAGCCAGATCGGAGTGCGTTCCGTGGGTTGGGCCTTACAGGCGCGGACAAAGAGAGAGTTAGGAGCGGACATGGACCATCCAATTTAGCATTTTCGAGCGCGAGACGGCGGAGGCCGTCGCTCGCGTAAAACTTTTCCATTGTCGCGTCCAGAGTGAACAGCCGCATGTGATGGCCGTCACGCTGGACACTGACGAGGGAACACGGAGTATCTTAAAGCTTGGAAACAAGAGTTAGCGAAATTCCGATTAGGGGTCGAAGAAGGGCAAGCCATAGGGCCGCAAACGCAGGGCCAAGTGGCCCTCAATTGGAGTTTGCTCAGGGGAACGAGCCGTGGGCGTCGTTATCTTCTATGTGCTTTTCGTTGTTGCTTTGCTGATTTGCACGCCTCGATCGCAGCGTGTCCTGGCCCTCACAACCATGGCCGCCGTCGGGGCCGCGATCTGGCTGGCGGTGAGGATTAATCTTCACAGCATTCTCGGGAGTTTTGTTGGCGCGGTGGTCGCGCTCTTCTGGGAGTTTCGCTACGAGTTGTTGCTGATCCTGGCGGCGGTAGTCGTGCTCATTGTGCCAATTTTGATGATTTACGTTGGGCTTTCCGATCGGCTTCGCGCCGGAGCGACCGCGCAAAAGAGAAGACATCCGATTGAGTCAATCCCGCATACGCGGGAAAAGAAGTGAAACATAACATAATAAGGACGGTGCGGAACTCGGGAATTCGCCGGCCAATTTACACGAGCTTAATGTCTATTTTTTTTGTGGGCTTTTACAGGACTTTACGCTACGCCGCGGATGAATAAGCCATAATAGTCGATTGGTGCTTCCAGTATGGACGTTAGTGCCGGAAGGCTCCACAATTTTTTGAGAGAAAAGAAACAGCCAATTCGTCTAATCCTACGATGACCGACCAAGTGAGTCGCACGCCGCTTCCGCCCGATCTGCCACCATCCAACCGTGAATCCGCAATCGCGGAGCCCAAGCCCAAGCGCCGCGCGTGGATATGGATCATTGTGCTGCTCATCTTCGGGCTGGTGTTTTGGTGGGTGGTGACGCGCAGTAATGCCCCGTCGGCGGCGCCAACGGGACGGGGTGCTCTTGGCGGCCCGGTTACGGCTTCCACCGCCAAGGCATCCAAGGGTGACATCGGAGTCTATCTCAATGCGATTGGCACAGTGACGCCCGTCTATACCGATTCGATTGTGAGTCAGGTCACGGGACAGGTTGTGAAGGTGCATTACCGCGAGGGCCAATTGGTGCGGACCGGCGATCCATTGGTGGATATAGACCCGCGTCCGTATGAAGCGACTTTGAAGCAGGCTGAGGGCACCCTGGAGCGCGATACCCATCTGTTGGAGCAGGCTCAGATGGATTTGGAACGCTATCAGGCTGCGTGGGCCCGGAATGCGATTGCGAAACAGCAATTGGACGATCAGGAAAAGCTGGTGCTGCAAGACCAAGGCACGGTGAAGAACGACCAGGGCTCGGTGGATTATGACCGCGTGCAGGTTGGATTCTGCCACATCGTCTCTCCCATCACCGGCCGAGTCGGTCTGCGGCTGGTGGATCCGGGGAATGTGGTGACCGCTGGCGCCGGCACGACTTTGGCTGTGCTTACGCAACTTCAGCCCATCACGATTGTCTTCACGATTTCGGAAGACAATTTGCAACAGGTGATCGGTCAGATGCGCAAGACGCCATCGCTCACGGTGCAGGCTATGGATCGCGCGCAGTCGAAGATGATTGCCAGTGGCAAGCTTCTGACGACCGATAACCTGATCGACACCACGACCGGCACGGTAAAGATGCGCGCCGTGTTCGACAACAAGAACAATGCGTTATTTCCCAATCAGTTTGTGAACACGCGGTTGCTGGTGAACACGCTGCACGATGTGACCCTGGTGGACTCGTCTGCGATTCAGCACAACGGAACCCAAGCCTACGTGTGGGTGATCCAGAACGGTGCGGCGCAACAACGCAACATAACCACTGGAGTCACCGACATCGGTGTAACGGAAGTAAACGGCTTGAATCCCGACGAGGTGGTTGCCGACAGCAGCTTTGAAAAGATGCAGAATGGCTCCAAGGTGAATGTAGTGCAGCCGACAGGGCAGCGCTCGCAGCAACAGCAACAGCAGCCGCAAAACGCTCCGCAAGGCGGGCAACCGGAGAAGAAAACGCCTTGAGCCCATCTCGGCCATTCATTCTGCGGCCGGTCGCAACCTCGTTGCTGATGGCTGCGATCATGCTGGCGGGCATTGTCTCCTACAAACAGCTGCCGGTCTCCGCCCTGCCGCAGGTTGACTACCCTACCATTCAGGTTCTGACGTTTTATCCGGGCGCGAGCCCCGACGTATCGGCCACGACGGTGACTGCTCCATTGGAACGGCAGTTCGGCCAGTTACAGGGCTTGAGCCAGATGACTTCGACCAGCGCCGGAGGAGTGTCGGTGGTGGTGCTGCAATTCGTGCTCACGCTGCCCATTGATGTTGCCGAGGAAGAAGTGCAATCGGCCATCAATGCGGCGCAGAGTCTTCTGCCTTCCAACTTGCCCGCGCCGCCGATTTACAGCAAAACAAATCCGGCCGATGCACCGGTGCTGACGCTCGCTATTACGTCCGACATAATTCCGCTTTCCAAGGTGGAAGACCTGGTGGATACGCGGCTGGCGCCGAAAATTTCCCAGCTCAGCGGTGTGGGGTTGGTAACCATCAGTGGGGGCCAAAAGCCGGCGGTCCGCATCCAGGCGAATCCGGTGGCTTTGGCGTCGTACGGCGTTGATTTGGAGGCGCTACGCACCGCCCTGACTCAGACCAGCATCAACGCGGCCAAAGGCAACTTCGATGGACCTCGGCAGGATTACCAGATCGACGCTAATGACCAGCTCGTGACCAGCGGAGATTATCGCGATGTGGTCGTGGCGTACCGCAATGGCGCGCCAGTTTTCCTGCACAACGTTGCGAGGGTTGTCGACGGCGCGGAAAACTCGAACCAGGCCGCGTGGATGAATCAAACGCCCGCCGTTATTCTTAACATCCAAAGGCAACCGGGCGCGAACACCATCACAGTTGTCACAAGCATTCAGAAGCTGCTTCCGCAGCTCGAGGCCAATCTTCCGGCAGGCATCCAGGTCACGAAGCTCACCGATTTGACGACGAGCATTCAATCGTCGGTACACGATGTGGAATTTGAATTGATGCTGACGGTCGGATTGGTTGTGCTTGTCATTTTCCTGTTCTTGCGCAGTTGGAAAGCAACGATTATTCCGAGCGTGGCCGTTCCGTTATCGCTGGTGGGGACGCTGGCGGTGATGTACGTACTGGGCTACAGCCTGGACAATCTGTCGCTGATGGCGCTGACCATTTCCACCGGCTTCGTGGTGGATGACGCCATCGTGATGATTGAAAACATCTCGCGCTTTCTGGAAGAAGGCGACCGCCCCATGCAGGCGGCGCTCAAGGGAGCGGAACAAATCGGCTTCACGATTGTTTCACTGACCGTTTCACTCATTGCCGTGCTCATTCCGCTTCTTTTCATGGGAGACGTGGTGGGGCGGCTTTTCCGCGAATTTGCGGTGACGCTGGCAGTGACGATCGTGATCTCCGCGGTCGTTTCGCTGACGCTCACGCCGATGATGTGCGCGCGCATCCTGAAACACACGCCGGACTCGCAGCAAGGAAAGTTCTACCGCTGGTCGGAGAGTGTGTTCGATCGGATGATCGCCTTCTACGGACGCACGCTCAAAGTCGTGTTGCGCTATCAAACGATCACTCTGCTGGTCGCTCTGGCTACGCTGGTTCTCACCATCGTGCTCTACATCGTAATTCCCAAGGGATTTTTTCCGGTGCAGGATACGGGCGTGATCCAGGGCATTTCGCAAGCGCCGGAAACGGTTTCTTTCGCGGCGATGAGCGAAAAGCAGCAGGAAGTAGCAAAACTGATCCTCGCAGATCCGGCTGTAGAAAGCCTTTCATCGTTTATCGGCGTGGACGGCACGAACACGACCCTGAACTCGGGCCGTTTCTCGATCAACCTGAAGCCACTGAGTGATCGCGGCCTGAGCGCGTCCGACGTGATTCGGCGCCTGCAGCCAAAAATTCACGATCAGGTACAGAACTTCCAAATCTACATGCAGCCGGTTCAGGACATCACGGTGGATGACCGTGTGAGCCGCACGCAATATCAGTACACGCTCGAAGATCCGGATGTGAATGAGCTGAATCAATGGACCGATAAATTCCTGTCGAAAATGAAAGCGATGCCGGAACTGGAAGACCTGGCAACCGATCAGCAGACTGGTGGCCTCGCCGTCTCGCTGAACATCGATCGCGTGACGGCTTCGCGCTTGGGCATTGCAACGGCAACCATCGACAACGCGCTCTACGACGCGTTCGGTCAGCGGCAAATCAGCACGATGTACACGCAGCTCAACCAGTACCACGTAATTCTGGAGGCGCTGCCCTCATTCCAAACCAGTCCCGATAAATTGCAGTCTGTTTTTCTTCAGGCGAATGCCTCTTCGGCCGCGGTTGGCTCGGGCGCAGCCACTTCGTTTTCGTCATCGAGTTCCGCATCGGCCGGTTCGAATGCGGTGACTGAATCCGCGCAGTACACGCCGACGCCGAGCCAATCTGTGCTCGCTCCGCTGCAAACCGCCCTTGCAAACACGACCGTCGCCTCAAACGTCAGTAGCAGTTCGCTGCCGTCAAATGCCGTGCCTCTGGATGCTTTCACACATCTGTCATTGATCCGCGAGCCGCTGACCGTGACTCATCAGGGACAATTTCCCGCCGTAACAATCTCCTTCAATCTTTCGCCCAAAGCCTCGCTGGGTACGGCGATCAGCAAGATCGACAAAATGGCTCAGGACTTCACGCCGCCGCCGAGCCTGCAGGCGGACTTCCAGGGAACGGCAGCGTCGTTTCGCAATTCACTCTCGAATGAATCACTGCTGATTCTCGCCGCATTGGTTACGGTGTACATCGTGCTGGGTGTTTTGTATGAGAGCTTCATCCACCCGATTACGATTCTCTCCACACTGCCTTCCGCCGGTGTGGGCGCGTTGCTGGCGCTCATGTTGTTCGGGCAGGATCTCAGCGTGGTGGCCATCATCGGCATCATCCTTTTGATCGGCATTGTCAAAAAGAATGGCATCATGATCGTGGACTTCGCGCTGGAAGCCGAGCGTAAACACGGCAAGAATTCCACCGACGCTATCTACGAGGCGAGCCTTCTGCGCTTCCGCCCCATCATGATGACGACAATGGCGGCGCTGCTCGGCGGATTGCCGCTTGCCTTCGGAAGCGGATTAGGATCGGAGTTGCGCCGTCCGCTCGGCATCGCCATGGTGGGAGGGTTGCTGTTGAGCCAGGTGCTCACGCTCTACACCACGCCGGTCATCTATATCTTCTTCGACAAGATTGCGCAGCGGTTCTCGCATGGCGCAAGCCATGACGGTAGCGAGAGCGCGCCGGCGCCCGAGGGAGCATGAGCCTCTCGACTCCATTCATTCAGCGGCCGGTGGCAACCACGCTGCTGACGATCGCCATTGGAATCGCGGGCGCGATCGCCTACACCGTGCTGCCGGCGTCGCCTTTGCCGCAGGTCGATTTCCCGACCATCAATATCAATGCCGGACTGCCGGGTGCGAGCGCCGAGATTATGGCGTCATCGGTCGCGACGCCGCTGGAACGGCAACTGGGCCACATCGCCGGCATCACGGAAATGACGTCGTCCAGTTCGCTGGGCAGCACAAACATCACGATTCAGTTCGATCTAAGCCGCAATATTGACGGAGCCGCTCGCGACGTGGAGGCAGCCATCAATGCGGCCCGAACTTATCTGCCCGCCAACCTCCCGTCCAATCCCACATACCGCAAGGTGAATCCGGCGGACGCGCCCATCATGATTCTCGCCCTGACCTCGGATGTCTATAACAAGGGCCAAATGTACGATGCTGCATCGACGGTGCTGGCGCAGCGCGTCTCGCAACTCGCCGGTGTGGGTCAGGTAGCCGTTGGCGGGGCGTCGTCGCCAGCAGTGCGTGTGGAGTTGAACCCCACGCAGATGAACAGCTATGGCATTTCTTTTGGAGAAGTGGAAAACGCGCTGCGCCTGGATAACGCCCACATTGCTCTCGGCCAGATTGCGAATGGCAACTCCACCGCCGACATCGTCACCAATGACCAGATGACGGTCGCAGCCGACTACAAGCCGCTGGTGGTGGGCCAGCACAACGGTACGGCGGTGCGGCTTTCCGATATTGCGAGCGTAATTGACTCGGTGCAAAACGTGCGCAACGCCGGATATATGGATGGCAAGCCGTCCGTGACGATCATCATTTTCAGGCAGCCGGGCGCGAACATCATCGACACGGTGGATCGCGTAAAGGCTGCGATCCCGTCTTTGAAAGCATCGATTCCGTCCGCTATCGAGATCGTAAACGTATTTGACCGGACGACCACAATCCGCGCCAGCCTGGGCGACGTGGAGCGGTCTCTGGTTTTGTCCGTGGTCCTGGTTGTGCTAGTTGTGTTTGTCTTCCTCCGCAACTTCCGCGCCACGTTGATCCCGAGCGTCGCTGTCCCTGTCTCGCTGGTTGGCACCTTTGCCGTGATGTACCTGTGTGGCTACAGCCTGGACAATCTTTCGTTGATGGCGCTGACCATCTCGACCGGGTTTGTGGTGGATGACGCCATCGTAGTCATGGAGAACATTTCCCGTCACCTGGAAGCGGGCATGGAGCCGATGGCAGCGGCTTTGCTGGGAGCGCGCGAAATCGGATTTACCGTGTTCTCCATCAGCGTCTCGCTTATTGCCGTCTTTATTCCGATTTTGCTGATGGGTGGAATTGTGGGGCGCTTATTCCGTGAATTTGCGGTTACGCTATCCACCGCAATTCTGGTTTCCATGGTGATCTCGCTGACCACCACCCCTATGATGTGCGCTCACCTGCTGAAGACGCATGGCGGCGAGGAACAGCACGGCAGGCTCTATCGTCTCAACGAAAGTGCGTTCAACTGGGTACTGGAGGGATATCGCCGCACGCTCCACTGGGTGTTGGACAATTGGGTGATGGTCCTGATCGTTCTGGTGCTGGTAATCGCGCTGAACGTGGTTGTGATGATCCGGATTCCCAAGGGCTTCTTTCCCCAGCAAGATACGGGCGCGATTGTTGGCGCGGTGCAAGGCCCGCAGGATGCGTCATTCCCGCTGATGGACAACTCTGTTCTGCAACTGGTGGATGTGATCAAGGCGGATCCCGCTGTTTACCACGTGAACGCTTATACAGGTGGCGGCGCTCTGAATACAGGCTTCATCTATATTGCCCTCAAGCCTCTGAAGGACAGAAAAATTAGTGCTGCCGACATCATTAACCGCTTGCGCCCGAAGATGGCCCGCCTGCCCGTTGCGCAAGCGTTCCTGCAGGCGGCGCAGGATATTCGCATTGGCGGGCGCGCCAGCGCAGCGTTATATCAATACACGATTCAAGCCGATAACGTGGACGACCTTAATAAGTGGGGTCCCATCCTCCTGGCCAACATGAAACGAATTCACGGCCTACAGGACGTAAACTCGGACCAGCAAAATGGCGGCTTGCAGTCCTATGTGAGTTATGACCGAACTGCTGCCGCTCAGGTCGGCCTTACTCCTCAGCAACTCGATTCGACTTTATACAGCGCGTTCGGGCAGGAGGAAACATCCGTTATATTCAAACCGCTGAACCAGTACTATGTGATCCTGGAGGTTGCGCCGCCTTACTGGCAATCGCCCGCGGGATTGAAGAATATCTATCTCCCCAATGGCAAAGGGTCCGTGCCGCTCAACAGCGTCGCGAAATTTCAGACCAATACGGCCCCGCTGTCGGTGGCGCACTCAGGGCTGTTTCCTTCTGTGACGGTATCGTTCAACCTTGCGGACGGTCTGGCGCTTAGCGACGCAGTGCGGATGATCTCGCAGATGGAGGAAAGACTGGGAACGCCCTCCACCATTCACGGCTACTTCGCCGGCACCTTGCAGGCGTACCAAAGTTCGTTGAGCACGGAGCCGGTGCTGATCGCGACCGCATTGCTGGCGGTCTATATTGTGCTGGGTATTCTCTATGAGAGCCTGGTGCATCCGTTGACCATCATTTCCACGCTGCCGTCGGCCAGTATCGGCGCGATGCTGGCGCTCATGATCTTTCATCAAGACCTCAACGTGATCTCTATCATCGGCATCGTGCTCTTGATTGGAATCGTGAAGAAAAATGCCATCATGATGATTGACTTTGCCCTCCAGGCCGAACGCGAGCAGGGCATGACGACCTATGACGCCATCTTTACAGCTTGTGTGCTGCGCTTCCGGCCCATTCTGATGACTACCATGGCCGCGCTGTTTGGAGCGCTGCCGCTCGCCTTCGGCACGGGCACGGGCTCCGAGTTACGGCGGCCACTTGGACTTTCGATTGTCGGCGGCCTCATCGTCAGTCAGATGCTGACGCTTTACACGACTCCGGTCGTCTACTTGTTCATGGACAGGCTGCGTCTCCGCGTGCTGGGGAAAGAGCGAGACACGTTCGCTCCGCAATCTGAGGAGGGCATGGCATGAAAGAGATGTATGTGGCGAGAACAGCACGTGTAATCGCGGCCGCAACTTTGATTTGCCTCGGCTTGACCTCCTGCGTCGTCGGCCCCAGATATCACAAACCTTCCGCATCCACGCCGAGCGCGCCGAACTATAAAGAGTCACCGGTCAATTTTCAGGATGCGGAAGGATGGAAAGTCGCGTCTCCGCAAGACCAGATGCTGCACGGTAATTGGTGGGAAGTTTTCCAGCAACCGGAACTCAACGATCTGGAAAAACAGCTGAATATCAACAACCAGACCATTAAACAGTATTTCGAGAATTATCTTGCGGCCCGCGCGGTGATTCGCGAAACGCGCGCACAGTACTATCCCACCGCAACGATTGGAGCGGGTTTTTCGCGCACACGCACTTCGGGAACTTTGGCGCCGGGTAGCAGTGGAACGGGTGGCAACACTGGTGCGACGATTTCGGAATTCTCTCTGCCGCTGGATGTTTCCTGGGCTCCCGATTTGTTTGGCCGCGTGCGCAACGCGGTGAGAAGCGCCCAAGCCACTGCGCAGATGAGCGCAGCCGATCTTGAAAACGAGCGTCTATTGGAGCAGGCGACACTCGCCGAGACATTCTTTGAAATTCGCGGACAAGACGAGCTCCAGAGAATTCTGAACGAAACGGTCAAAGCCGACGAGGAAGTGCTGAACTCCGTGCAGGCGCAGTACGACGTTGGCACTGGCGATCAAGTATCTGTGGAGCAAGCCCGGCAAACGCTCGAAAGCGCGCGGGCGTCGGCCATCAACGTAGCGATTGCGCGGGCGCAATATGAGCACGCGATTGCCACGCTGCTCGGCAAGGCCGCGACCGACTTTTCAATGCCCATCAAACCGCTCACCGCCGAGCCGCCGCCAATTCCAACGGGAACGCCATCGCAGCTCTTGGAACGCCGCCCGGACATCGCAGCGGCCGAGCGCCAAATGGCCGCGGCCAATGCGACGATCGGCATTGGCTACGCCGCCTTCTATCCTTCGCTTACACTGAGCGCGAGCGGAGGGCTGGCTTCTTCTGCTATCAGCAAGCTTTTCAACGCCGCCAGTCGTGAGTGGTCTGTGGGACCGTCAGTTTCAGAGACTATCTTCGACGCGGGATTGCGGCGCGCCACCATCGACCAATACATCGCGACTTACAACGCCGATGTGGCAAGTTACCGGCAAACCGTACTCACAGCGTTTCAGCAGGTGGAAGACTATCTGGCGGCGACGCGCCTGCTCTGGCAGGAAATTCGCGAGGCCAAGGCCGCGGTCGATTCCGCGCAAAAAGCATACGACCTGGAAAAGGGACGCTATGACACCGGCATCGATCCCTATATAACCTTATTGGATACACAGACCGCGTTGTTTGCCACGCAGCAAACCCTGCTCAACCTACAGGTGCAGCAAATGACCAGCGCAGTCGAACTGGTTCAAGCTCTGGGCGGCGGTTGGGACGTTTCCCAATTGCCTTCGACGCAGCAGGTGACGCAAAAGCCTCCACAAGATCAACGAACCATCCAGCAGTAAAGGCGTTTCCGGGTTGGACACGACTTGCGAGCGAACCGCACCCTTGCGTGCCAACCGTACTCGCCGCCGCCGGGCGCTCATTGCCACTGCGCATTATGCCGCGCTAGCCACCAGCAGGGAACGTTCCATTGTTGCGAGGCATACTGCGGAAACAGCGTTCGTGAGCAGGGTTGGTCGGCCGTCCCCATGTAGTCATACTCGGCCTTGTTGCCTTTGAGCGGAGTCTGCAGATATTGCTCCACCGGAACGCTGCCCAACGCAGTCCCTTGCATGCGCCGCACTGCAAAAATGCCCCAATCGAGGAGGTAGAGAACCGTCAGCCCAATCAGCAAATATCTCGCAGTGTTTCGCAGGATTTCGAGCGGCTCGATTCGCATGGCCAAAGTTTGATCGGCAGAACCCTCTGTCAGTTACGCGCGAATCTTACGTGGACGGTACACAACAGTCAACGAAGGGAACCGGGCTTGCCGACAGCGCGCTTCGCCGAAAAATCGGCGCTGTGTTCTTAATGAAGCGCAGCGTCAATCGTTCGTAGAAGCGCGCCTCGAGTGAACGGCTTGTCCAGCATGGCGATTCCATGCATCTCGCCGTTCTGCGTAAGCAGCTCTCCTGTGTACCCGGACATATACACGATCTTTAGGGCTGGATGCTGATGGAGGAGTTTGCGAGCCAGTTCGGGCCCGCTCATCCCGCGCATCACGACGTCGGTCAACACAACGTCGATCGACACCCCGCTCGAATCCAGCTTCTCCAGCGCGGAACTCCCATCTTCGGCTTCGACGACGTTGTAGCCGTGTTCTTGCAACATTTGTCGGGTGAGACGGCGCATCAGCGCATCGTCCTCGACCAGCAAGATGGCTTTTCCGTCCGCTCTCGGAGGCAGGGCCTCGGTTTTGGCCTTGGGCGCCATTCCCAGCTTATGGTCGGCGGCCGGCAGATAGACCTTAAAGGTCGTGCCCCGCCCGACTTCGCTGTACACCCAGACATGGCCTCCGTTTTGCTTCACGATTCCGTACACTGTCGCTAATCCCAAACCCGTGCCTTTGCCCGCTTCTTTTGTCGTGAAAAAAGGCTCGAAGATTTGAGAAAGAATTTTGTCGTCCATGCCGATGCCGTTGTCGCTGATCGCCAACAAAACATACCGGCCAGCTTTCATGGGTGGATGCCGTTCCGCCAATCCCGCGTCAAATTCCTGCACCGACGTTTCGAGAATCAGCTTCCCGCCCTTCGGCATGGCATCCCGGGCATTGACCGCAATGTTTAAAATGATTTGATCGAGCTGCGCCGGGTCGGACTCGACGACCGCAACCTCAGCCCCATGCCGGACAACTACCTGAACATCGTCACCCATCAGAGGCCGCAAAAGCTTGACCACCTCCCTGACCGCATCGTTCAGATCGAGCAGGCGCGGCTGGGCGCCGACTTGTTTTCGGCTGAAAGAAAGCAGCTGGCGAGTGAGTGAGGCGCCGCGCTTGGACGCCTCCTGGATATTGTCGATGTATTGCGTGACGCCGTTCTGCTCAAGATGGCTGCGCAGCAGCTCGCAGCAGGCAGTAATAATACCCAGCACATTATTGAAGTCGTGGGCGACGCCGCCGGCCAATCGCCCAACGGCTTCCATTTTTTGCGCCTGCCGCAGCAGTTCCTCCGATCGCTTTTGTCCGGTAACGTCGCGCGCAATCACGGACGCCCCGATGATTTGCCCTGTCGCATCCTGAATTGGAGAAACCGAAATTGACACATTCAGGTGCTTGCCGTCTTTCCGCACTCGAGTCGTTTCAAAATGGTCGACGCGGCTGCCCTGGCGAATCTTCGCCAATATCTCCATTGTCTCGTCGCGGCGCTCATCCGGCGCGAGCATGGAAATCGGCTTGCCAATCACTTCTTCCGCTGTGTAGCCGTAGATGTGTTCCGCACCCTTGTTCCAGTGGGTGATGGTGCCCTCAAGAGTTTTCGCAATGATCGCGTCCTGCGACGAATCCACGATAAGAGCAAGACGGTCCTGCGATTCCCGCAGTTCCCGGTCTTTGCTGGCGGCGAGTTCCGCATGGGCCTTGTGCAGCTCCTGCTCGATGCGTTTGCGGTCCGTAATGTCGCGGATGGCGCTTAACACCAGCATGCCGGACTCGGTGGGCACGGGCGACAAACTGATTTCCACCGGGAATTCCGAACCATCCTTGCGCCGGCCGTGGAGGTCGAGCTGTGCGCCCATGCGCCGCATCTCGGGCTGTTGCTGGAACCTCGCGCGATGGTGATTGTGGGCCTCGCGCTGCCCCATCGGAACCAGCATCTCGACGCTCTGGCCGACCAATTCACCCTGCGTATATCCAAACAGCCGTTCGGTTTGAGAGTTGACCTGAACGATCACGCCATGGTGGTCGACTGCCACCATCGCGTCGGGCACGGCTTCGAAGAAAATTGGAGACAGAAGTTGGCCGGTCACATTCTCGCTCAAACTATGCCGCCTTTTCTCGGGATGCGGATCGAGCGCGTGCAAAGGCATACTACCCCACAGTTGCCATTACTATACGTGTGCGGTGCGGAGCACTCAAGCCAATAACCGCGAATGCTCAACATCCATCACGTTCCCGAAACAACTTCGCTCTTGCCCTGGGCTAGCGCTAGCGGCGGCAGGCGGAACAGTATCCGCCCACTTCCAGACGCGACACAACAATATGAAAGCGGCAATCGCTTTCCAGCTGGCTCTTCAGCGAATCGAAAGTCTTACTCACAAATTCAGTGATCTTCCCGCACCGCAGGCATGCCATGTGAATATGATCGGGGCCCAGCTTGCGCTCGTAGTAGTGTCCCTCGCCGTTTAGATGCATCAAATCGAGCTCATCGATCAGACCTTGCCGCTTGAGCAGGTCCAGCGTGCGGTACACGGTGCTGCGGTCCACCGAGGCTTCCAACCGTTGCGCCTTGCGCAGGATTTGGCTTGCGTCGAGATGCTTGGATGCCGTCTCAATGACGGCCAGGATCGCGCGTCGCTGCACGGTCATGCGGATTCCGCGGCCCGCGAGCTGCGTTTGCAGATGGCCTGGAACTTGAGTGTGCGGCAAGGGCATGGTTTGATCTCTAGATGAAGATGCAACTCTGTCGCAAACACATTGCAATACAATTTTTGTATACGTATTGACCGAACCAGGAGCCCGACCTTACGGTTAAGTGTAGCCCTATTTGCGACCCAGTTGCAACTGGCTTGGGCGACATCGCAGGACCAATAGCCTTGCGAACAAAAACCGGAATTTGGGCCAAGATGACTATCCCTGTAAATCCGCTGAGATCGTTCTTCCTTTCGGGTGCCTTTGTACTGCTGTCGTTTGTCTGTGCGCGGGCCGTTGTCGGTGGCCGCATCCAGGGCACGGTCAAGGACTCGAGCGGCGCGGTCGTGGCAAAGGCTGCCGTCACTGCAGTTCACACCAGCACGGGCGTTAAGGTCTCGACCGCGACCGACGAGAAGGGAATCTACGCATTTCCGCTCCTGCCCGCCGGCCGCTATGACATTGCAATCGATGTCCCCGGCTTCCGGCCTTATCGCCGCACCGGGGTCGTTGTCGATTCCGATAGCGCATCCATCATCGATGCCACGCTGACCGTCGGACCGAGGGCGGACTCCGTTATCGTCGAGGACACCGCGGCTCGCGCCGAAACATCGGATACGCAGATGGGCGAGGTCATTAGCGGCACGAAGATCGCGGCTGTGCCTTTGAATGGCCGCAGCTACACCGATCTGCTCGCTTTGCAACCAGGCGTGGCCCCGGCAACCTCGCTCACTTCCGGCACTGTGCAGGATATTGGCGCCAGCGCTTTCTCTCCTTCGGGCGATTTGAATCCGGGAACGATTTCGATCAACGGCCAGCGCGAGTTCTCAAACGCGTTCTCTGTAAACGGAAGCGATGCTGAGGAAGACGTCAACGCTGGAACGGCCATTATTCCCAACCTCGACTCCATCGCCGAGTTCCGCATTCTAACCAACAATTTCGACGCCGAGACGGGAGGCCATAGCGGAGGGCAGATCAGCGTAGTCACGAAATCGGGTACCAATCAATTTCACGGCGACATTTTCGAATTTCTACGCAACACGAATCTGGACGCCCGCAACTACTTTTCACCCGTGCGCGGCCTTTTCGATCAGAATCAATTCGGCGCGACCTTCGGCGGACCGATACGAAAAAGCAGAGTTTTCTTTTTCGCCGATTATCAGGGCACTCGATTAACGCAGGGAATCGATACAAATACGATTTCCGTGCCTTCGTCGCAAGATCGGAGCGGCAATCTCTCCGATCTCGCGAGTTCGTTCGCAACTACAGACGCCAACGGAAACACAGTGCCCACCATCGTAAACGGTGCGTATTGGGCCAGCGAACTTTCACAGAAACTGGGATACGCCGTCTCCGCCAATGAACCATATTATTTTTATAAGAATGAGGATGAGCCGGGTAACCAGATTCCCCCACTCACTTATAAATCGGCCTGCACATCCACGGCGCAGTGCGTTTTGCCAGGGTTAACCATTCCTCAGGCTGCGTGGTCCGTGCCCGCAAAAAATCTGCTGCAATATATCCCCGGACCGAACTCGGGCACGAGCAGTTTCGCAACCTCGGCCTATAACGAAACTCTGCACGACGACAAGGGCGCCTACCGGCTCGACGCGAACAGCCGCTGGGGGCTGTTTTCCGCCTACTATTTTCTCGACGACTACACGCTCAACAATCCCTATCCGGTGGCGCAAAGCGGGGCCAACGTGCCCGGTTTCAGCGATCTGAATCTTGGCAGGGCGCAATTGTTCAGCCTGGGCCACACCAAAACTCTGAGTACAACTGCCGTCAACGATCTTCACTTCAGCTACCTGCGCGACACTAACAACCTAGGGAAGCCCGTGGGCGGTCTCGGCATTAGCCTGGCATCGCAGGGATTTCAAACCGGCGGGTCTGGTATTGTGCCTCTTAATCCGAACGGCGAAGGCGTCGAGAACATTATCTTCAACGCCTATTCCATCGGAACAACTCCGAACGAATTGCGGCAGGCAAACAATACTTTCCAATGGATCGACAACTTCTCCAAGGTGCTGGGCCGTCACACGATGAAGGTCGGCGCGGAATTTCACTACGACCAGATCAACACTAATGCGATTGCGCAATTCAACGGCAGCTTTCTGTTTACCGGGAGCGAGACAGGCTCCGACTTCGCCGATTTTCTGCTTGGCATTCCCAGTCAGTACAACCAGAGTCAGTTGCAGCCGTTTTATGGACGCAATCGATATTGGGGATTGTACGGGCAGGACAGCTGGCGCATACGCCCTGACCTGATGTTGAATTACGGCTTACGTTGGGAACGCATCGAGCCCTGGTATGAAAAAAACAACGGAATCTCGGTACTCGATCCCGGCAAGTCATCGGCTGTTTTCCCCGGCGCGCCGGCGGGCATACTTTTCCCGACGGATCCGGGTGTGCCGCGTACTCTGGCGCCACCAGGAAATCGGGACTTTGCCCCTCGCATTGGCGTGGCCTATTCGCCGAGCGTTGCACGAAACTCTCTTTTTGGAAAGGTGCTAGGTGAGTCCGGCAAAACGAGCATCCGTGCAGGCTTCGGAATGTATTACTCGCAGATTGAAGCCCTGACGATGGGAGTTCTGGCCGGCAACGCTCCGTTCGGCATCACTTATTCAAGCCCCGCTCCACCGCTGTTCGCTACTCCTTTCATTACGGCCTCGACCGGACAGGAGCAAGTCAATCCTTTTCCCGTCAAACTCGCAACCGGGATGGCCTCGATCCACCATCCAAACCCGAACATCGACTGGCAGCAATACGAGCCCATCACCGGCATTCCAGCGTATCCCACAACCAATCGCATTCCTTACGTCGAAGAATATATGCTGTCATTCCAGCGTCAGATTGGCGCGACTACAGTGCTCAGTGCAAGTTACGTGGGCAATGAGGGGCACCGCTCTCTCGTGTTGGTGGAGGCTAACCCCGGCAACCCAGCGCTCTGTTTAAGTCTGCCGGGCTGCGGCCCTTTCCAGGAAGATACCTATAATACCCGGGGACCCCTGGGCTCGAACTTCGGCAGCGACGCCGATCAGGCAACCATCGGCAAGTCCAATTACAACGCCCTCGAATTAAGTCTGCGGCATACTAGCGGCCGGCTGGATTTTTCAGCGGGATACACTTACAGCAAATCGATGGACAATTCTTCAAGTTTGGGCGAGCAGGTTAATCCCAGTAATCCAGCTTTGAGCTACGCGCTGTCCGCTTTCGACGTTAAGCACAATTTTGTGGCCAGTTACAGATATCAGCTCCCGGTCGAGCGTCTCTTCAGGCGATCGACTAGCTGGACCGAAGGCTGGGCTTTCTCGGGAGTTACACATTTCAGCAGTGGATTTCCAGTAACTCTTTATAATTACGGCGACAATTCTCTATTGGGTGCGGAACCGAATGGCGTCAACAACTACGGTGTCGATGAACCGCAATACACGCCCGGGCCGCTCAGGCTGAACCAGAATCCGCGTAATGGCGCCGCTTATTTCAATACTTCACTTTTTGGGTTACAACCCCTGGGCACTCCTGGAAATGCCAAGCGACGCTTCTTTTATGGTCCCGGCCTTAATAACTATGACATGGCTCTCATGAAGGAGCTACGACTTACAGAATCCAAAATGCTGAACTTCCGCATGGAGGCGTTCAACATCTTCAACCACGCGCAATTTTATGGTCCTGGGGCGGTTAACGGCAACGTTAACGAGCTCTGTTCAGCCGCAGCAGGTGCGTCCATTGTCGCCGATACATCTTGCTTCGGCTACGTAGTCAGCGCGATGCCTCCGCGGTTGATGCAGGCGGCTATCAAATTCGTATTCTGATTATTGTAAGTTCGGCGTACGCTCCCCAAGCGCCGCCAAGGCAGCCTGTCCCAGGCTGATGCCGCCGTCGTTCGCTGGAACAGCATGATTCGTCCAAAGCTGCAATCCTGTGTTCCCGACCTCTGCCTTGAGATCCTCGATCAGCAGTTCATTCTGAAAAACGCCGCCCGAGAGAACGATCACGTCCACCTGGTGAGGGACGGCCAACATCTTGATTGCATCCGCGACGCCGCGGGCCACTCCAGCTTGAAATGCGCGCGCAATTTCCGCGATGTCACGTCCTTTCAATCTGTCCATCGCGACCGCCCGCAGCAGCGGCCGAAAATCCAGTTCTCCATTCAGAAACGGAAACGGATAACGATCGCCTATCTCAGCGGAGCGAGCTAGATGCTCCACCCACATCGCCGCCTGTCCCTCGAATGTGACGTCGCGCGTGGATCCCAGCAGTGCCGCCGCCGTGTCGAACAACCTGCCCGTCGAAGTGGTTGGAAATGTACGTACATGTTTGTCAATCAATTGCAATGCCGTTTGATACCGCGACGGAAAAGAAAATGGCGGCTCACTCAGATTTGGCAACCCTTCTACCTGCGACATAAAACCCGCCGCAGCCTGTACCGGATGCTGCGCCGCCGCGTCGCCTCCCGCCAGGAGTGCGGACCGCAAATGCGCAACCCGTTCGAATCCTTCGCGCAAGCTTCCAACCAAAAATTCTCCGCCCCAAATGCTGCCATCGTCGCCGTAGCCAGTTCCGTCAAAACTTAGGCCCAGCACCTGTTTCTCCCATGCGCCGCGCTCCGCCAGCACCGAAGCGATGTGTGCGCGATGATGTTGCACCGCCAGCCGTCGCGTTGCGGGCAGCCGCAGCGCATGGACCGTGGATCGATACTCGGGATGAGCATCGTGCGCCACCACGACGTCCTCCCATCGAATCTCATACATCGTCATCAGATCGCGAATTGTCTCTTCAAATGCGCGGAAAGCGTCGTAATGATCGAGATCGCCGATGTGCTGGCTGACAAATGCCTGTCCCGCGACCACCAGGGTCACTGTATTTTTCAGATCCGCACCAAGAGCAAGAATCGGCTGGGGGTGCGTATCGAGCGGAAAACTAGCCACCGCGCCCGGCGCATAGCCGCGCGATCGCCGCAAAATTGCCGGGCCGAGCGCTCCCACACGCGCCACCGAATCATCGACGCGCCGCGCAATGGGGCGCTCGCCGACTAGGAAAGCATCTGCAATGCCCGACAATCGGTCAAACGCATCCTGATCCTCGTAAGCAATCGGCTCGCTCGAACGATTCGCGCTCGTCATGACTAGAACTGACGGCGCGCCGGCCGCAAACAACAAATGCTGCAGTGGAGTATAGGGCAGCATGATGCCAAGTTCGCGATTATCAGGAGCTATGCCCGCAAGCTCCTCTTTTGCAGGTGCCAGCACGATGGGCCGCGCCATCGAAGTAAGTAATTCAATCGCGTCGGGTGAAAGCTCTGCCAACTTTTGCGCATCGGCGACATGCTCCACCATCACCGCGAATGGTTTTTCTTTGCGAAATTTGCGCGCGCGCATCTCCGCCACGGTAGCGGCATTCCGCGCATCGCAGGCCAAGTGATATCCGCCCAGGCCTTTTATCGCGACAATGTTTCCTGCATGCAGCAACGCCACAGTTTCACGAATTACACCCTCGTCGCCACGCGTTGTTTCTTCGCCAACGCGTAAGTAGTAGTGCGGACCGCACTCGGGGCAGGCCACCGGCTGCGCGTGAAATCGCCGATTTCCCGGATCGTGATATTCGCGATCGCAGTATTCGTCAAACGGCCAGTCCTTCATTGTTGTATTGGGACGATCGTACGGCAGCGCCAGAATCACCGTGTAACGCGGCCCGCAATTCGTGCAGTTAATGTATGGATACTGATAGCGGCGATTTGCGCGGTCGGCCAGTTCATGCAAACACTCATTACACGCGGGCAAGTCGGGCGAGATGCGTACAGTGGGCCGCCGATTCCGCTCGCTCTCCTTGATAGTGAATCGATCAAATCCGACAACCGCGATCGGTTCAACCTCGATAGCAACAATTCGAGAAGCCGGAGGCGCGTCGCTTTTCAGCCGGTCAAGAAAATTCTGCAAGCGCAAGTCATCGCCCTCCAGGTGGATGGCCACGCCCTCTTCGCCATTCAGCACCCACCCTGTTAAGCGCAACTCGCCGGCAATGCGATAGACGAACGGACGAAATCCCACGCCCTGCACTACTCCACGAACTTTGATCAGACAAGCGCTCGCCATCGCTATCAGTGTTCTTCAAATATCGGCAATATCGAACCACTCAGGGTGCCCTAGGTTCGCGCCCGCTCTTGGGCGCTAACCTGGGCGGTAGGCTCCAGCCAAAGACCCCACCCTGTTAAGCTCGTTTCTGCGTGGATCAAGCATACAACGCCATCATTCTGGGAGCGGGCGCGGCTGGCCTGATGTGCGCCATCGAAGCCGGTAAGCGCGGCAAGCGAGTTCTCGTCATCGAGCACGCCGATCGCATTGGCAAGAAGATTCTCATCTCCGGCGGCGGCCGCTGCAATTTCACCAATCTTCACGCCGGCGCGGACAACTTCATCTCCAGGAATCCCCACTTCGCCAAATCGGCCCTTGCTCGTTACGGCCCCAATGCTTTCTTGGAATTGATCGAAAAGCACCGCATCCCATACCACGAAAAAAAGCTCGGCCAGTTGTTCTGCGATCGCTCGGCGAATGACATCGTCACCATGCTCGAGGAGGAATGCCGAGCCGCCCACGTCGAAATCCTGCTTGACACAAGGATCAACGAAGTCGCGAAAACCGATCAATTTACTCTCCACGCAGCCGGTACAACCTTCACAGCGCCTCAGTTGGTGGTTGCAACGGGAGGGTTGTCCATACCGAAAATCGGCGCCACTCACTTCGGCTACAATCTTGCCCGGCAATTCGGCCTCAAGATCCAGCCCCCTCGAGCGGCGCTGGTGCCGCTTGTTTTCAGCGAAAACGACCGCCGCAACTGGTGCGACCTTGCTGGCGTCTCGACCGAAATAGTCGCCTCCAGCTCGACGCAACGCTTTCGCGAAAAAATGCTCTTCACGCATCGTGGTCTGAGTGGGCCGGCGATTCTCCAAATATCCTCTTATTGGGATGGCCAGGGATCCATCTCGATCGACCTCGCACCCGATATCGATCTGAATTCTCTTTTGCGGCGGCGCGACGCGCGCGATCAGGCCGCCTGGAAATCGCTACTGCGCGAAATTCTGCCCCGCCGTCTGGCGGACCGGTGGCTGGAAACGCATCCACTCGCAGGCAACTCCGCCAGCGCCTTTGCCGATGCAGAGCGCGTTCTCCACAATTGGAAAGTGGTCCCGGAAACAACCGAGGGTTACGGAAAAGCCGAGGTCACTGCCGGCGGAGTGGACACCGACGAATTACACGCCCGCACAATGGAAGTTCGCAAAGTCCCGGGCTTGTTTTTCATCGGAGAGCTTGTTGACGTCACCGGCCAGCTCGGCGGCTTCAACTTCCAGTGGGCCTGGGCCTCGGGATTTTGCGCCGGCCAGGCAATCTCCGGTCAGGCAATACTATGAGCACTGGCTGCTATCGCACCGACTGGGTCGCTTTGCGCTCGCTCTTCAGGATCGACTGGGCGCAAACTGCATGAGTCCGCGTGATGATTTTACTGGGCGCGATTTTTTTGACGATTCTTCCCGCACTGTGCGTGGTCTCAAGGCTGGTGCTGTAAAATAATGTAGCTTCGCAGTTGGTTGTCAACACACCGTGGCGGTGTAGCTCAGGTGGTTAGAGCGACGGTCTCATAATCCGTAGGTCGTAGGTTCGAGTCCTACCGCCGCCACCAGATTTAGGTTGTTTTCACTAGCCTGGAGATTTCACTTGCGCTTGCGGAAGGCTTCAGGTTGCTGACACGCCACGACGGTCGCGCAACAAGGGAAGGTCGTTGGGAACATCCCAGATTCAATGACCGGTGCTGACCAACTGGAGTTCGCCATACTCGGTGCCGATCCCTTGCAAACCGGTTTCGTGGGCCGGCACTTCCTCAGCGGATTGGATTCGAGTACATCAGTCCACCGTGGGTCGAGAGATTGTTGGCTCCGCGTTCAAGCTTCATAGCGGACCCGGATCCCAAGTCGCGTTCGAACATCTCTCCGTAGTTTCCGACGGCCTCGATGGCGCGCGCGGCCCACTCGTCGTCCAATCCAATAAATTGACCCCAGCCGCGGTGCGCCCCCAGCAAGCGCCGGACGAGAATGTCGTCGCTCTTCTTCATGTCCTTCAAATTGGCCTGAGTGACGCCTACTTCCTCGGCCTGGATCAGTGCCTGCATCGTCCAATCGACGATGGCGCGCCATTGCGGGTCATCGGATCGGACAGCAGGGGCCAAAGGATCGCTGGCAACGGAGTCGGACATGATCGCGAATTTCTTTGCCATGTGCTTGAATGCGATCCGTTCATAGGCCAGCTGTGAGACGTCGGCAGTAATCGCGGCGCAATTGCCCGTGATCAGCGCGGCCTCCATCTCTCCCTCTTCGGAGAATGGCCCTCTTAGAAAATTGATCTTCTCTCGCTGCATGTAATCGTTCACCTGCGCCTCGATTTCCGTTCCGGTCAGAAAACAGACCTTCTTGCCGGCGAAATCCTTAGGTGAAGTAATGCCCAGGCTTTTATCCACCAGGAATCCCTGAAAGTCATAAAAAATTGGACGCGCGAAGCTGAAGCTCCCATTATCGTTGCGGAAGTTGAGTGAAGCGGTTGCGAGCAAGTCGATTGCCCCCGACTTCAGCGCCGCCAGGCTGCTGGCTTCATCGCGAAAGTATTTGATCGTAGCCTTGGCATCCGCTCCGAGAACCGCGACCGCTACTGCCTTGCAGATGTCATCGTCGAACGCGGAATGATTTCCATGCGCGTCGGCAAGCGTCCACTCGGGCTCTTCGGTATCTACCCCGCAGGCCAGGGTTCCAGCCGCGCGGACCTTACTCAAGGTTGAGCTGGCGGCGTGCGCTCGTGCAACGAGACCGATGAAAATGAAGATAGATAGGAAAAGAACAGGTGGAAAGAAGATTCGTCGCATACGAAATGTATCGCTCCGGTTTGAATAGTCATAAAGGACAAGCAGTCTTTTTATGACGATTAAGAAAGAAGGGCGCCCGGAGAGGGAATCCGGCCGCCCTTCGCCATGGAGAAGTTAGTTAGTCGGCCAGCCAGGTGTAGTTGGCAGACCGGGGTTTGAGCTCGGCCGCGGATTGAAGTCCGCCGGAGCTGGGTCGATCAAACTGCCGTTCTGGTAATCGGTCGGATTGATGCTGAGGTAGCGGCATCCATTCGCGCCCCAGTGCGGCAGGCTCAGGACCTGCGACTCGGGAATGATCGCGTAGCTGGGCGGAAGCGCCCCAGCCGCTCCCTGTTGCAGCCGCCCGAAGTCAAAGGCGGTGAACAAAGAGCCAATCTTGGTTTTTGCTCCGTCGGAGGGGCCAAGTGTCGACTGCCCGAACAGAGTTTCACCAAGCTTCGTAGCTGCTGCTTCGTCCGGAAGGTCCGCCAGCGGCGTCAGGTTGAAGAGCGCGTCGATGAACTTGATGACCGAGCCGTGTTCCGAGGCTTCGTGCGAAACAGCGTGCACAAGGGAGAACGGCGAGATCACGATGGCCGGGATACGTGGCCCCTGTTCAAGAGCATCGCCCACGGGGTCGAAGTTGCGGATCTGGGGTTGAGTGTGGTCGTAGAGCCCATCGGTTTCATCGTAGGTGATGATGATGGCGCTGTTCGGCCAGTAAGGGCTGTTCGCGATGGCGTTGATTTCGTCGGCCAGCAGGGCTTCGCTGATCTGCGCGTCAGAGTAGCCTGGATGGTCGTCGCTGCCCGGGAAGAGTGCTTCTACGTTCGGGCTGGGAGAGCGCGGAATCAGGCCATCGTTGTTGCCGTAGCCGCCGCGGATATAGTAGACGCCGCCAGTTCCCGTACCGGGCAGGTTTGTGGCGTTGATGGCCGTGAAGAAGTCCTGCAGGCCCTTCATGTGGTTCGCAGTCTCGACCGGGTTGTTGGCTTCATAGCCGAAATACTGCGGAGCGTCGTGGTGCGCAATGTAGGTTGCGTGCGTCGCGGTGCCATTCGTGTCCGTCGGCTCCAGATCGTAGCCTTCCTGATACCAAGCCCACGGCACTGGCGGCTTGTTTTCGCCAGCGATTTTCTTGATGTCAGCCTGAACATCTTGAAGATCCAGGGCCAGGTCGTCTTGCGCGGTGATGTTCTTGATTTGATTTCCCATGAAGCTCAGCGGCAGCGAAGCGAACGTCAGGTTGGAAGAGGGATTGGTAGTGCCGGGAGCACCCTCTTCGGTCGGCTGCGTTTGACCCACACCGGGGAAGATATCCAGCGCCGAACCCCAGAAGGGCTGCGGATCGCCGGTTACCGGCAGTGCGCTGTTGTTGGTGTCATTGTTGCTGCCAAGTTCCGGATGCTTCACCCACTGCGTCACGCCCGATTGTCCGGCAATCATCGCGATCGCGTTGGGGGTCGATGGCCCGATCACTGTATCGAAGAAGCTGTCGAACAGGGTGAAGCGGTCGGCGTAGTTCCAAAGAAAAGGAACCGTGTTGCAATCGACGTGGCTCACCACCAGTTCGCCCTTCTGCTTTTGGGCGAGCGTGGGCGCGGGACCCGTATACGTGTAGCTGCCCCCCCCGTTGTTGGTCAGGGTTCCTGACAGACCTTGCTCTGTGAAGGCGTACATGTCATTTTGCGCAACGTTGTTGGAGTTGAGATCCAACTTCGCATCGATGGCGGTATGACCGTGATTGACGCTGTCGGTATCTTCGGGATACAGCAGCACGGTCTGGTTGTTCGTGTTCTTAACCGACTGCGGGATCAGGAACGGCGAGACGGTGCCGACGGTGCCATCCGTATTTACGATTGGCTGAACAAAGCCCGGCGTCAGGGCCGCGGATTTCGAGAACAATCCATTTGCTCCGGGATAGGTTCCGAAGTAGAAGTCGAACGAGCGGTTTTCCTGGAAAAGCACAAACACATACTTGATGTTCTGCTTCAGCAGAGCGAGTTTCTGCGCGGCGCTAAGCTCGGGTTGCATGCGAAGGTCGCGCGTGTAGCGTGCGACCGCGTCGCTGGAGCGGGGAGCAAGCTCGATGAGACCGTCTTTTTGGGTGGACTTTACGTCGTTGGCGACTGCGGCTAATGGATTCAGCATCAGCACGGCCGCCAACAGGGAAGCGCAACTGGACTTGAGCCATGGGGTGGAACTCATACGGTATCCTCCGGCACATAAGGTGAATTTTTGTTTGGACTACTCGGGAACGCACACCTCAGCCCGGCGAGCAATTCCATTCGCCCACCGGCTGCGGGTGGCTGGGAGCTATGAAGACTTCGACCGCTATGAAGAACGATCCGCACACACGGCCGCACGGCGACACCGTGTGCGCGGATGCACTTCAAATAAGGTCCCGCAGCTCCGGTTAACAAACACACCGGCAAGGCTGCACTGTCGGCATAACGACCCACCACAGTGCATCAGACTCCAATGAAGTTAAGAGTTATTTACAGCCAAGTGAACGCGTGATGAAAATGTGACCGGAACTGAGGAAAAATCTGTTCGTCTTTGGATTGCTCAACCTCCGATTCTGGAAGGTTGACGGGCTAATAGGAACGAAGCCGCGTTTACGGCTTCGCTTGCTCGAAGTTAGCGGCGCTCATAATCTTCGAGAGGTCGCTTTGCAGCGCCTGCTTCTTCTCGTTGCCACGTCCGCATAAGTCGGGACTTTTTTCCCCTTTGAAAAAAACATGTTGAGAAGTTCCGAACGAGACGCTCTTCGCGCAGAACTCTTTCGGCAATGCCGAGAGAGGCATGGCGCTCTCAACGTCGCTAAAGATTTTCTCGGCAACAGAAGCCGGAATGCTTCCTTGCCGCACCGCCGGAACAGCCTGCCCAGGCGCCCTTTGAAACCGAGAGGCTCCGGTTTGCTTGATCACCGTTCCGGAACGACTAACCGTATAACAAACGGCAGGAGTATTCGTCGAAGCACTGATCAAAAAGAAAATCACATCATCGTTCGACTGGGAGGCTGCTGCCGATTGCGAGGAGGGTGATTGGGCCGCCGCTGCCGATTCGGAGGCTACTGCCGAGGCACATTGCAGCGGTGCTTCCGCTGCATAACAAACGATGCCCAGACAAACGATGCTCAGAAACATAAACATCGCCAATACGAATATGCGTTTCATAGTCGTTTGCCTCCGCTTACATTCGCCGCTCTCGCCCAAGAAAAACTCTGACTAAGTGTGGCGCGGCCGCCCCCGTTGCTTTGAAACTACCGATTCAAAGATTCCTTAGGGAAGCCGATTAAGCCATTGATTTCTCTGTGCACCTCTGTGCCCTCTGTGGTTCCCGCTTTTCGCGGATACCGAATCGGAGTTTCAAGCCGAGAGCCGAAAGCGGTCACTTCAGCTCCACCCTCTTCGCAATGTGATCCTTAATCCAGTGCGCGTCCCACCACTCCTTCGGATCGATCTGCACTCCATCGAGCTGCATCGCAAAGTGAATATGATCGCCGCCAGCCATTCCAGTCATGCCGCTCAGGCCCATCACCTGGCCTTGTTTCACCATATCGCCTTCGTGGACATTGATCTGGCTCAAGTGCCCATAGATCGTCTGCAACCCATACCCGTGGTCGACGACAATGCAGTTGCCATAAATGCCCAGCGGCGCTGCATAAACAACCGTCCCATCATTCGACGCCTCCACGCCCACGTGCTGCGTCACCGCCAGGTCGTATCCCAGGTGCACCTGCTGATCGATCTTCTTTCCCTGATAAATGTAGTTCCGCACATCGGCAAAGCTCGCTTCGGTTTTCGAATTCGTCTGCCGTCTGAACGGCTGCGACCACAGGAAATGGTCAGCCGTCTTCAGCCGCAGGTCGGCCAGTGTCTTATTGTTCGCCTTCCGCATCTCGCCGTTGATCTTCACGAATCGCGCCACCGGATCGCCCTTCCCATTCGGATCCAGCTCGTTCACCACCTTATCCATGAACGCGTCGCTCACCTGCAAATCGTGCGTCGTGTAATGTGGCTGCTCTTTCTTGGGGAACTCAACCACCAGCGGGCTCGTCGCGATGTTACCGGCACCATTCGAGGCGTACGCTTGCGGCACAGTTCCCGGCGTCATGTTCCACGCAAACGCGTACAGCGCAAACATGCCCGGTTTGCCGCCAGGCATTGGCCATGCGCGAAACTTCTCGTCGCCAACACGCACACCGGCTTCGCTCCAGCTGCCGGAAACGCTAAACGTCGCCAAATCCGCCATGCCTAGATAAAGATAATGCTGATCGGAATCGGCAGTCACGCTCGGCGGCTGCGTCACCACCGTGACTTCGCCTTCCCAGCGCGCACTCTTCCGCAGCAGGTCGTTGGATGTCGCTTCCACAATCAGCTTGGCCTTGCCGTCTTTCAACTGCGGAGTGGTCTTCACGCCGGCGGTGAACTCAACCACGGTCTCGGCCTGCTTCGATGGTTGCGATACTTGCCACACAGGATAGCGCGCGCCGTTCTGCTCCACGGTCGCGGAAAGCGCGCGCACTCCGTTGCGGTCGCTAACATGCACGCTGATGGGAGTGGCTTGCCCCAGCACACTGACTGGAGATACAAGGTTAACGACAGGACTCGCCGATCGCATCACAACAAACCCAATCGGCACCACGATAACGAGGACGATGACAACAACAATTAGGATTCGCACACATCATTGTAGCGCCCGCCGCCGTGCGTGAGTTCTTGAGTAGGGCTGAAACTGAACTTCGCAAAGGCTATTTGGCCAAATTTGCTCGAGCCTTCACCGCCCGTCGGAGCTTCTCCGCACCAATAGTGAGCCATCCAATCCCCATTGCAAAATGAATGACCAGATCAGAGCTGTCTCGATGACTGCGTAATGCAGAGATAATGTATGACGATCCGAGTAGGGCAGAACCCGCGGCCAAGATGAAAAGAGTTCGTGGACTCTCTAGTTTCACGCTCGGCCCACGCAGGTACCGTTTGTAGATTGGGAAAATGAGAGGCAGTGGCATGGCGACGAAAATGAGATACAGCGGCCATTCATCCGCTCTGGCATTATCGCTTATGGTGTAGAAGAGCGCTCCCCATATGATGAGGGAGGGGATAGCTACTGTGGCGACCGCTTCCCAAAGTGCCCGCTCGCGCGTCATGGGCACATTATGCCCGCTTTGTCACAAAACCGCCATATCCCGACTTACTAGAAAAGGTCGGGGATTGCTATGAGGTGAACGATTTGACCGCCATCGCGCAGACCCTCATCATGAATCAATCACATGAACAAGCCTCCACGACAGCGCGGTCAATATTCAGGAAAAAAGGATCGCCGACAAAACTATCGCCACCCGCACCTCCCCCATGACCTCTCCGTCCTCTACGAAGACGATGCCGTCATAGCCCTCAACAAACCAGCCAAACTCCTCGCCGTCCCCGCGGAGAACTCCAGCGCGCCATCCGCCCTCTCTCTTCTCTCCGCCGAGCTAAAACATAAGAGGCAACGCGCCTTCGTCGTCCATCGCATCGATCGCTACACCTCCGGAATCCTCCTGTTTGCCAAAACTTGGCCGGACCGCGAGGCCCTGGTTCGCCAGTTTCTCGAACACACGCCGGTAAGGCAGTATCTCGCAGTCGTGCGCGGGCACCTCAAGGACAAAGAAGGCGTGCTCGTTCACCACTTCCGCCAGGAAGGAATGTTCCAGAAGTTGACCCGTCCGCGCGACCCAAAAGCAACCCGAGCCGAGCTACGCTATTCGGTCGAACGCCTTCTTCGCGGCGCGACGCTTGTCCGCGTTTCGCTGGTCACAGGGTTGCAAAATCAAATCCGCGTCCAGCTTTCGGCCCTCGGACACCCCGTCATCGGCGACCGCAAGTATCATCCCGAGGAGGCGTCGGAGCGCCGCATCACCCGCGTCGCTCTCCATGCCGCGCATCTCGAATTCACTCATCCCCGGACACGACAAAACATATCCATCGATTGCGCCCCCCCCGCCGACTTCCAGTCCCTGCTCCAAGCCTTGAAGCTGCCATCTCGCCCGCGCCGGTGAATCTCTCCGTGATGAAGAAATAAGAGGAAACAGACGTTGGGGTGCGGAACCGCTCGCCAGAGCGAGTGCGGTAAGTCCCTAGCGGCCCAAAATGAATCTTACTGCAATGTTAATTTTTGTCGTTTGCACCTTGACAGAGCATCAGGGTGCTCCTATTATCCCTGAGGATTCTCCCTTGCCCAAGCGGCAACATCCCCGGTGTCATTGTCGGGCTCTAAGACCAATTCACAGCAAGAGCACGAACGACTTAATGGGGAGAAGTGCATGCATTTTGCGAATTCCGGAATAGGTTGTTCACCTGTGTCTGCTGTTGAATCGAAAGTCAGCTCGACGAAAAGCCACTCGCCCGCTCGCCTTCTCGTAGTGCGCCGGGAGCTGGGGCTAACCGATCCTAAAACAAAACAGCTACTTGGCCGCGGCCAACTTGGCGCGGGGACCGTCCGGGCCTGAATTGCCAAAAATCGATTTCGCAGGAGGCTGTATAAGAACACCTCGGTGTCAAACACATTGTCGAAGCTTTGCGCCGACGGTTGATCCCATGGCATAACTCATCGGTTTGAATCGTGGCATCGTCGGGCTGGAACTCCCCCAAAGTAGGGTACCGTACTCCGACTTTTACCCGTTTCGACCTCGTTGCAATTGCCGTAAGCTCCGGTCCGAAGAAGTGCTGGCTTTGAGCCAAACAATTCCAAATTTCGATTTCACAGGAGGCTGTATGAAGACACTTCGCCTTGTCTCGTTGTTTGCCACCTTTCTTATAGTCACGCTCACTTCGGCTGCAGCCCAAACTGGGGACTGGCACGCCGACGCTAAAGCGCCAAAGCAGACCGTAACAAAGTCCGTCAAACCCGGAGGCAACACGTTATCGCCGACCTTCGCGAACGCCGTCGAGTATGACAGCGGAGGCATCCAGGCCAGCAACGTGGTCATGGCCGATTTCAACCGGGATGGCATTCCGGACATGGTTGTTTGCAACACCAACGGATACAGCGTTTTCCTCGGCAACGGCGACGGCACCTTCAACCTCAACAATACCTACACCCCGGCTGGAACCGGGGCCAATTTCTGTGCGGTAGGGGATTTGAACGGGGATGGCAACCCCGACATCGTGGCGACCACCAACTACGACGCCAATGGTAACGCCGGCGGCGTCGACGTACTGCTGGGGAACGGCGACGGAACATTCCAGGGGCCGGTGAGTTATATCGCCGGCGGCCTCGAGTCCTTCGGTATCGCAATCGGGGACGTGAATAACGACGGATTTCCCGATGTGATCGTAACCAGCAGATGTCAGGTTGAGACCTGCATCAACGGGAACATCTTTCTCCTGTTAGGCAAAGGAAACGGAACATTCAGAACGTCGCCTGAGTTCATCACGGTTGCGGCCGATAACGGCGGCCCCATCGCCCTGGCGGACCTGAACGGCGACGGCAATTTAGACATCGTCGCCAGCGCCGGCGTGCTCCTGGGCGACGGAACAGGGAACTTCACGCCCGCTGCCGATAATGGCGTCTACATTCCAGGTGGAGCAACTGCCGTGGCGGTTGCCGATGTAAATGGTGACGGCAAACTGGATGTGGCTGTGGCCACAAGTGCCGGAGCTTACATGATGCCCGGCAACGGCGATGGTACGCTACAGGCAGCCATCCATTACGCCAAGACTGGCGGCACGTGGCCGCTGGGCGTGGCCTTGGGCGACGTCAACGACGATGGGCATCCCGATCTCCTCATTGCCAACGAGTGCCAGTTCATCGTCGTAAGCGCCGGCCAGAAAACCTGTAGCAATATCGGCACGGCAGGCGTGATGACGGGCAACGGCGACGGCACATTCAACCCGGTCAATGGTTATCTCGCGGGTTACGGCTTCCTTTCCGCCGGACAATACACAACCTCAATCGCTGTGTCCGACGTGAATGGTGACGGAAAGCCCGACCTGATCGTTACCAACTCATGTTACTCGCCCGCCCAGTGCGCACAAGGTGGTGACGGTTCAGTTTCGGTGCTGATTAACACGACGGTTGCACCGACAACCACTACGCTCACTCCGGCACCCAACCCGTCGATTCTCTATCAGTCGGTTCTCCTCACGGCCACAACTACGTCGCTTGCTCCCATTAAAAACGGAGACATTGTTACGTTCTACGATGGCACGAATGTGATCGGAACCGGCACAACCACCAATGGAGTCGCGACCGTATCCACGACGTTCACCCCGGCCGGAAAACACTACCTTAAAGCCGCCTTCGCCGGAGATATCTGGAACGCTCCGAGCACTGGTCTGGCAACGCAGGTAGTCGCTCTCCTTCCTTCGACCACAATCGTCACCTCGACTCCCAACCCCTCAACCTACAGGCAGAGCGTAACCATGACTGCGACTGTCAGTTCCGCCGAGGTTGGTGGCCCGACGGGAACAGTGACGTTCAAAAACGGCAGCGCATCGCTGGGAACGGTGGCATTGAGCGGAGGAGTCGCCAGTATGTCCAGAACGACTCTAACTGTGGGATCGCATACCATTACCGCGACCTATAACGGGGATTCGCAATCGGCCAGCAGTTCGGGATCGACGACGCAGACCGTGAACTAAATCGCGATAAGGGTGGACGCTGGCGAGTTCTTCTCGCCGCGTCCACCTCTGCGACTCAGCGTGCAACCGTTGGACGGCTTTCAGCCGCTGGGGGAACGCCTGACTCCCAAGAAATTATTTCAGCAAACTGTTCCGGGCGGCGGGTACCAGAACGACCAAACGCGGAAAAATCAATATGGAGGAACTATGAAAACGAGTTTAACGAGCTGTATTTTGGCAACAGTTTTGCTCTTGGCGGCCTCGTCGGCATTCGCTGGCACCCTCGCAGTGGGCCCTCAGCACTGTGAACCGAGCTATGTACATTTCGCCACCATTCAGGCTGCCGTGACCGCCGCCCCAGCCACCGGGACTACCACAATTGTGGTGTGCCCCGGCATTTACCCCGAGCAGGTCCAAATTATCGGTAAGGAAATAATTTTGAAAGGAATCTCGTACGGGGGTTCCGATTCCGCAATTATCGAGCCTCCCTCTGGAGGCTTGGTGGCCAACGCAAATAGCACCTTCGGCGGACCCGCGATTGAGGCGATGGTGCTGGTTCAGAATACAACCGCTACCATCGAGGATTTGACCCTCGACGCCACCAACAACGGCACTACTTGCGGCCAGGATCCGATTGGGATCTTTTACCAGAATGCCAATGGGACCATTACCCGTGACAACGTTCTCCATGTTCAAGTCATCAACGGTTTTGGCTGTCAGGGCGGCCTCGGCATCTACGTGGAGAGCGGTGCAACCAGTGGTCCTCCTAATCCTTCGAGCGAAGCCACTTCCACCGTTTCCATCACTTACAACAATGTTCAGGATTACGACAAGAACGGGATCACGGCGAACGGCACGCTGACAGGGACGTCAAGCAACGTCGGAGTAACGGTCAGCCACAACACCATAATCGGAGCCGGTGCGGTTAACGACAATGCGCAGAACGGAATTCAGCTGTACGGAGCAAACGGTAGCATCACTTCGAACATCATCGACGGCGATTGGTACACCGTTCCCGGAACGGTTGCCACTGGCATACTGATTCTGCAATCTACCGCTCCCTTCGTCGAAACCAATACCATCAGCAACACCAACGTCGGCATCTACCTTCAGAGCATCAACCCCGATGATACCGATAACGCGACGGTAAAAAGCAACACAATTACCGCGACTCACACATATGACGGAATTGTGCTGTGCGCCAACCTCTCCACCGCGACCAGCAACATCGTCAACGTTGCCGACGAGTCCGGGATCAACGTCGCCTCTTGCGGTGATGCAGCACCCACCGACACCGTCGCATCCAATACCATCAACGGTGCTTGCGCGGGCATCCTGATCGGGCCTCCGGCGTCGGTCGCCAGCCCAACCGGCACCTATTACAACGTGACCACACCCGTGCTAACGACCTCTTCCGACGCTTGTGTAACTCCACTAGTAAAGCTGAAGGGCGGAAGTGGGCATAACCGTGCCGTCGTAACTCCTGCAAGACGGAAACTGTCTCAGTAGCGTTGTCCTGATAGCAGCACAAAAGGCGCTCACTTCCGCACCAGGAGGGAAGTGAGCGCCTTCGTTTGAATGCTCCGTTTAGAACACACAACCTGCCGATTCAGTGCCCGCGCTTGGTCTTCTGTCGTGTCGGCACGCGGATAAGAATGTCCGCGCCACACCACCCCTACGGCCGCCGCCGGTAATAAATGTTGAACTCAAACCCCGGATTCGGCGGAAAAATTTCCGCCACTTTCCGCAGCCGCTCGGCCATGGGAGCCGGCGCCAGCAGCGGATAATCCCGCTCCCGCAAATCGTAGTAATCCACGTCCAGATAAACCGCCAGCAGATAAATCGAGATCGCATCGGCAAAACTCGCCGCCAGATATTCGGTCTTATACTTCTCCGCGTCCGGCGCCTGCACCGTGGCCATCTTCCGCGACTCCCACGCATCCAGCGAGGTCTCTCCGCGCACGCCCGCTTCCACTTGCTGCCACGCCAAATCGGCAAACGCCGCCGAAACTCCCGCGCGCTCCACCAGCGCGTGTCCCACATTAATAAAGAATTCGAACGCCACCGAGAACTTGTCGTCCATCAGCCGCGTCGAAATGAACACGCACTGCGCGTCGCCGATACTAAGGTTGCGATGGCAAACCGCGCTGTCGCTGAGCACCACATCGTAGCGTTCTGCAATCAGCGTTTCCTCGCCCTGGCTCACCGTGAGCGGCACAAAATAGTACGCCTTGCGCGTAAGCGCCGACGCGATCGACGCCGGCACCGCCGCAATCATGCGGTCCAGATCGTTCTCGGCAATCATCACCTCGCCCGAGCGGGCATAGCAAATGCCGTTCGGCGCTTGTGAAACGGGGCTCGATTGTACGATCTCCGCCGGGCTGCGGGTGATCGTCGAAGCGGTTTGCGACATGCGTGTATTGTAGCGTATGCCAAGCAGCTCTCAGCCGTCGGCTCTCGGCGTTCGGCCCTGGCCAGGATGCTGAAACGTCGATCTAGTACCGTGACCGCAAGACGATTACCGCAGTCGGCAAATCGTAGCGCCGGCCGACGCACCTTAATTGGGGATCCCCACTCCCTTTAGAACGACGTCCGCAGACGGCCCACCTTTGTACTTTCCCCAACCGAGTCTGCCCCATCCCTCACCGCGAAGGCCAGCAAGGGGATGTACTTCAGCTGCGTGAACCCTGCTACCATCACCCAATGTTCAATTTCGGAAAACCAAAAACAGTTGGCGACTGGATCGTTCACATCGCCGGGGCCATCGTCGCGATATTCCTTGTCTGGTGGATGCTGCGGATGTACGTACTATAAAAATCCGCCGGCCCTGGTCAATGAGTGCACTCGGCATTTTGCGCCATCCACCCTTTTGAGAAGTGTTGTCATTCCGATGCACCAGTCTGCCAAATCCCAAAGGTGTACCATGGTGCTGTTTTTCGAGTTTTGAAAAGGAAATTCCGAGTTAGACCGCAAAGAGGGCGGCGCATGAAAAAACCTGCGTATCTGGCCATTTTCTTGTTCATCGGCATCTCATTCCTCTTTTCAGAAACTACTAAGTTTGAGGACGTCAAAATTCGCCGGCACAAGAGCGCGCAAAAGCGGGAGCTGGTGGATAAAATCGGCGTTCTCAGCTTTGACGATGACGCTCGGAAACTGACATTTCACAGTGGCGCGGGCGATGAGTTCGCCATTCCATATTCCGACATCGCAAAAGTGGTTTTTGATTCGGATGCCCACATGAACGCGGGTGCAAAGTCCGTGGCGATTGGCGCGATAAGTCCGCTCGCGGGCGCGTTGGTTGCGCGCGTTCATGTACACGATCGCTGGCTCTACCTGGAGTACAGCCACGGGGATCATTCGGAGAAGGTGCTATTAGTCCTGCCGGGAGACATCTACGATAAGGCAGCCGCCAAAACCCAAAGTCTGTTCGGTGATCGCGTGACGCTTGCCAATTATCTCGAAAAGGGAGAGCCGATCGTCGACAAGGACGGTGACATTGACAAGAGCCGCGTACCGGATTTGAAGTCCAAGCATTCGATGAAGCTGGACAAGGACACCCACCCATTGCCCGAGGTGAAGGCAGATCTGGCAACCATTGTCGTTGTCTGTCCTCCGCTGGCCGCGCGCAACACCGGGCGGGGAAACCAGTTCAAGCTGCACGCCAATGGCAAGGTTGTCGCGGTAAACAAGATGGGCACTTACAGCATCGCCTATGTAGATCCCGGAAAATATTCCCTTATTTCGCAGTCCGAAAACGCGAACGGACTCGATATGGATCTCGAAGCCGGTAAGACGTATTACTTCATTCAGGAAAGTTTTCAGGGAATCGTGAAATACCAGACGATGCTCTCTCGCAATAGCCCAGAGGTCGTAATGTACCTCGTGGATGGCACGTACTTCTCGGACTGGAAACGGTTGAATTAGAGCTTTGACTTCCCGTTGCCCGCATGCATTTCTTTGCTCAAGAGGCTTTCCGTACTACAACAAACTGCCGCAACCCGGCCATTCCGTTCCTTGAGAACCGCCCGCTCATCGCCGCAAGCGATTGCGTCCTGCTTTGAATCCCCACAACCGAGGCTGCCCCACCCTTGCGCCTTTTGCAAGAGTGGGACATTGATCACCGAAGGTGGGAGAGGATTAGCCCTGTGCCCGCGAGCCCGCCCTGCCTTGTCGAAGGGTCGTCTCGCCAGTTAGCAAAATCGTAGCGCCGGCATCTTGCCGGCTGTCCCGAGTGCCTGCCCTGAGCTTGCCGAAGGGGCGTCTCGCCCTCGGCGGGGCCGCTCACCGCCATCTCACCTCCTTTCCCATTTCGGGAATCTATTCATCACAATTTCATTGTGTCCCACGTCATAGACAACCCAACTAAGACGCGAAAAAATAGATCAACACTATCGTCGGGGTCCAGCGCCTAAGTAAGAAAAGAAAGTAAGAAAATTGGCGCCCAAAATTTGGGTGCCCCACTCATTCGCGTCTTTTTGCGAATGAGTGGGCTCACGCAGACGCCCGCAGTAGAAAAGTGGGGAACAATGAATTTTCGATCAAGTGTGGCGCGGGCGCCCTCGCCCGCGAAAACTGCGGCGCCCAGAGGAGTTTGCCTAATCGATGCAGAATCAAGACTTTACCCGTAACTCCCCGCGCCTCAAGACTTTGCAAAACATCACCCCCAAAGTCTTGATTCCAATAGACCGTGGGGAGGGGGGTACCCCCAAAACGCACTCATAAGCAGTTACCGAGAACTGAGATCTGAGAACCGGAACTTCCTAAAGGACTAATAAAATCATGGAACCAAATCCAGTAACACGATGCCAGCACCTTCTTACCAGTGGCGCGCAATGCGGTTCGCCCGCCCTGCGTGACCAGAAATATTGTTACTACCACCAGCAGAACCGTCCGCAACCACCCGAACCCAATGTCGAAGGCGAATCGTCCGCGGAGCCACAGCTTCTCATACCCCTCCTCGAGGACGCGTATTCCATCCAGGTCGTCATCCGCCAGGTCATGCAATTGCTCGTGCAAAAAAAGACCGACCCCAAAACCGCCGGCCTCCTCCTCTATGCCCTGCAAATCGCTTCGTCGAATCTCGCCCGCATGGACGATGAAGAGCCGCAACCCGAGGACGTTGTGGTCGATCTCGACAAGGTCGCGGAAACTCCGCTCGAAACGGATTTCTTCGACGAAGAAATCCCCGATCCCCCGCAAGAGCCTCCCCCCCCTCCGCCCCCACAAATCGTCAACGAAAGCGTCGAAATCGTCATCTACCCTGGCTTCGAACCATCTCTGATCACCGTCGATCGGCTGCGGGCTGCGATCGTCATCCTTCAGAAGGGAGTCGCCGACCACGAAGCCAAGATGCAGGCATCGGATAAGTCCAAGATGCCGAAGTCGAAAAAGTTCGCAATGCAGATGCCGGAAGATCCGGCAATGCAGACGCCGGAAGATCCGGCAACGCAGACGCCGGAAAAGCCCGCAACGCAGACGCCGGAAGATCCCGCGATACAGACATCTCAAGATTCCGCCAGCGCCGACTCCAATGACGGCCTCCCGCAAGGCACAATCCAAGCCCGCGCCCGAATGCCCCAGCGCGGAAGGAAGTCCGATGAAAGGCCCGGATATGTGAACTAATACAGCTCCCAGAACGCCGGGAGCCGAAAGCCAGAAGCCGATAGCCGATAGCGTAAAGCCCAGAGCCCAGAGCCGAAAGCCGAAAGCCCAGAGCCCATAGCCCGACTTGTTGTACTTTAGTGTCATGGCGAATACAGAACCGGCCAAGCCGCGCTGGATCGGCGTGCCTGTGCGCGCATTTGCGATTACGTTTCTTTTTACTTTGCTCTCATTCGCGGTCGCGCTGCTGCTCAGCATTCTCGGGACCATCGTCTACTCGCAGGTCAAGCATGTAGCGCCGAATCTGCAGTACGCCTATCGCCACATTGCGTTTCCGTTCGCCATCACCGTGGGAGTGATTGTGCTGATCGTAATGCTGGTTGTGGAGACGCGAAATTATCGCCAGCGCAAAACGCTGGCCGCAATCGAGAAGACAATTGCATTGAATCATTGAGCCATTTGGCCATTTAGAGATTGAATGATTGACTTCAACGGCGCAGTCAAGGTTTCAATGCTTAAATGTGTCAATGTCTAAATGCCTAAATGCTTCAATGCCTCAATGACTCAATCGCTTAATAACTCGCCTCGCATCGCCATCCCCATGCCGCATTCGGAAGATCGCGCCTATGCCGAACGCGCCGTGTCGCAATATGAAGACGCGGTTCGCGGAGCGGGCGGTGAGCCAGTGCGAATCGATTTCGACCAGAGCGCGGAAGAAATAAAGAAGACGCTCGCGACCTGCAACGCTGTGCTCCTGCCGGGAAGCCGCGCCGATGTCGATCCCGCAAAATACCAAGCCACGCGCCATCCAAAAACCGTCGAACTCGATGCGAAGCGCGACAGCCTTGACCACCTGCTGCTCGACGATGCCTACCGCGCGCGCAAACCCGTGCTCGGAATTTGCTACGGATTGCAATCGCTGAATGTGTATCGCGCCGGATCGCTGGTGCAGCACATAGAGTCTGCAATCAATCACAGCGCGGGGCGCGCGGTTCCAAAGGCGCACGAGGTGACGGTCGATCCCAAGTCGCGTCTGGCAAAAATTGTGGGCGTGGGCGATAGCGAGCCGATCGCGGTGAATTCGTCGCATCATCAATCGGCCGATCTCCCTGGGAAAGACCTGCGTGTGGTAGCGCGCTCACCGGAAGATGGAGTGATCGAAGCGCTGGAAGGAACCGAGCCCGATCACTTTGTGCTGGCCGTGCAGTGGCATCCCGAGCGCTCAGTGAACGATGTGCCGGAGCTGGCGGAATCAGCACACGCAATTTTCAAGGCGTTCGTGGAATCGGCGCGAGCGAATCGGGAGCAGTCGGTTGAGGACTTGGCAGCAAAAAAATCTGAGGCAACCCGTGTTCGCGGAGACTTCAATGGCTTATTCGGAGATGTTCTCTGCCTCTCTCATGAGGACACTTGCGTCGCTGGAAACGGCGAGATCGTGAAGTTACACGAGGGAATGAAGCTGACTGCTTTCGATGAAGATGGAATTCAACCAGGGAAGCCAGAATACATTCTTGCCTCCGGAACAGTGGAACCATCGCCGGAATGGCTGAGCTGTCGGGGCTCGCGTTGGATTCTTAGAATTGACGAACGCGGCGTCAGACGCCAATCAGATTTATCGGACTAGAAATAATCCTCAATCCTTCCTTGCCAGCAGCACTGTCACGTGCGCAATCGCGGCGTTCTCCGTTCCTGTGCCTTCGGGAGTTTTCGCTTTGAGGCCAACGCAATCTTCGGGAATGCCGCAGAGTTCGGCAACGTGCCTGCGAATCGCCGCAGCATGCGGACCGATTTTGGGCGCGGCGAGAATCAATGCAGAATCGAGATTGACCAACTCGTATCCAGCGGCAGCAACGCGCTTGAGAGCCTCGCGAAGAAACACAGCCGAATCCGCGCCCTTCCACTGCGGATCGGACGGCGGGAAAAGTGCCCCGATGTCAGGAGCCGCGATAGCGCCTAGCAAAGCGTCGGTGATGGCGTGAAGCAGAACGTCTCCATCGGAGTGTCCGCCAAGCCCTTTGTCGTGCGGAATCGCGACACCGCCAATAATCAGCGGAATTGCAGCCTTGAACTCATGCGAGTCGTAGCCATAGCCGATGCGAAGTTGAGGAATCATAGTCAGTGGTTTGTAGTCAGTGATTAGTGAAAACCAAAGTTCCACCGCCGAGACGCAGAGAGCGCCAAGAGTCCATTTCTTTGCTTTTCTCCGCGACCTCGGCGTCTCGGCGGTGAGAATTCAGCAACGAACAGTCGGCTAGCCACTGCTCTTCAAATAAAACTCGGCCAGTTCCATATCAGCCGGAGTTGTGATCTTAATGTTTTTTGCCGAGCCCATGACGACCACCACAGCCAATCCGCTGCGCTCGATGAGAGAGGCTTCGTCGGTGCCAACAAAACCGTCCGCGGTCGCTTCATCGAAGGCCTTCTTAAGAATGTCATATCGGAACCCTTGTGGTGTTTGCGCCAAGACCACTCCCGCGCGGGGAATCGTAGTCTTGATGATCGCGCCATCGGAGGTGCGATCGACCTGCTTGACGGTATCGACGGCGGGCAAACCCGCAATGGCCGCATGATGCTTCTCAGCGGCAGCGATGACTTCGTTGATGATCTCGGCGGTAACGAAGGGACGAACGGCATCGTGGACGAGCACGATGTCATCCGGATTTGCGGCGAGACTGCGCAGCGCGCTGGCGACGGAGTCCTGCCGATGCTCTCCGCCTTCGACCAGTTGCAGGCGCTTCTTGAGGATTTCGGGATACTGCTTTTCGATCTGCGCCCGAAAGCCGGCGATCTCATCCTTGCGCAAGGCGACGATAAGTTCGTGGACAGCGGGCACAGCGGCAAACCGGCGCAGCGTGCGCACAAGAATCGGCACACCGCCAAGATCCTTGAACTGCTTGCTGGGAGATTCTTTCCTGGTCTTGGCGGGTGAGAGAGGAGCCATGCGCGTGCCCAATCCGGCCGCTGGAACGATGACGAACACTTTCATAGGAGACGATCCGTATAGTACAGCATTGGCGGAGCGATGCGGCGCTCCGCAGGCTTCCTTCGTATGGTTCAGAGTTCTAGTCCGCGGCGCGGTCAATGGGAAGCGGCGTGACCTTTTTTAGCGGCTCGGGAGCTGGATTATTGGGACTGGACGATTGCACGACCACCGGAGCCGGCGTTGGCACTTTCGAATCGTGCCGGTTTACCGCGCGCTCATCCCACTTGCCGAAAATCATTTTGCCGGCGGTGGTTTGCAGCACAGAGGTCACGGAAATGTCGATGGTCTTGCCAATCATTTTGCGCGCATTGTCGACCACGACCATGGTGCCGTCATCGAGATAGGCGACGCCCTGGTTGTACTCCTTGCCTTCTTTCAGGATGAACACGCGCATGATCTCGCCCGGCAGCACGATCGGCTTCAGCGAATTGGCCAGCTCATTAATGTTGAGCACAGCCACGCCCTGGAGCTGCGCAACCTTATTAAGATTGAAATCGTTGGTGATGATTTTGCCTTCGTAGAGCTTGGCGAGTTCGATCAGCTTCATGTCGACTTCGCGCACGGTGGGGAAATCGTCCTCGACGATCTGGATGGTCAGGGTCGTCGTCTTTTGCAGGCGTTGCAGAATATCGAGACCGCGGCGGCCGCGATTGCGCTTGAGAGAATCGGCTGAATCGGCAACCAACTGGAGTTCGCGAAGCACGAATTGGGGAATGACGATGATGCCGTCGAGGAATCCAGTTTCCGCTATGTCGGAAATACGGCCGTCGATGATGACGCTGGTGTCGAGAATCTTGTAGCTCTTCTTGCCCGTCTTTTCGCCGCCGAAGATGCCGCCCAGCGCGGCCAGATTCAGGAGGTCGCCTTTATTGGCGCCTACGACCAATCCGACATAGGCCATGATCAGCATGACCATGATCATCAGAAAGCTTTGGGTCGGTCCCGCGGGCACGCTATTGCGAATCACGAGCGCGAAAAAGTAGGCGCCGATGATTCCCATGACGCTGCCGATGGCAGAGCCGATCAGGCGCTTCAGGCTCATGATATGCAGTCGCCATTCAAAGACAATAATGGCGCAGCCGATCAGCACGCCGAGAGCCGCATCGAGATTGGAAGGCAGATTAAACGGACGGATGAGAAAGCAAATTACGCCAACGATAAGGACAAAGAGAATGCGTATAAGAGCCACATCCACAGCGATACCTCCATCGGGCAAGTCCACGCTTGCGTGTCTTGAACCCGCGCCAGCATTCGGGTTAGATGAGATAAACCCCTTTGCTAGCGTTCAATTTCGGAGCCGTATGAGAAATAAAGTGCGCTCCGGGACCCGGTCAATGACCGGGCATTCGAACTGTTACGTTGCAAAGTATATACCGGGTGGAAAGGCTGAGCCAGTCCTAGTTCGTAGACCTTCCCGAATCAGTCAAGGCTGTATGAAGAGAGTTGCAGCCAGGTTGGCCCGACGAACATTGATGCTTACTTTACACGTAAGTCGCTGGCTACGTTAGACTGTCCCGTTGGTCGGAGACATCCTTCTATGAACTGGCCGGGACGTATCGTCCTGCTTATTCTCGTCGCGGTTTCACTGTCGCTGTTCCTACGCAAGTTTCTGGCGGCGGCGCGGATTATTTTGGCGGCTAAGCGCGATGCCGATTTTCGCCTGTCGCCGATAGGCCCGCGCATCCGCAAAGTGCTGTGGGAAGTGGTGGCGCAAGGGAAGGTGATTGCGCAAAGGCCGATTCCGGGCCTGGCGCATGCCTTGGTGTTTTGGGGCTTTTGCGTATTTGCGCTGGTCACGATCAACCACTTCGCGGAAGGATTCGGCGTAGGCTTCCTGTCGGGCGGGGCGTTTTCGCGCTTTTATTTCGCCGTGGCAGCGATGTTCGCCGTAGCCGTCGCGATCTCCATCGCGGGCTTGGCGTTTCGCCGGTTTGTTGTCCGACCGAAGTGGCTGGAGCCGCTGTCGGTGGAATCGGGGCTAATCGCGTTCCTGATTTTCGCGCTAATGATTACTTATCTTGCGCGCTTTTGGGTGGCGGAAGGAAGCACGGCGGGATGGGCGGTTTGGTGGGCGCACACGCTGGTGCTCTTGTTTTTCCTACCGTTGATTCCGAGCACCAAGCACATGCACCTGGTGCTCAGCCCGCTGACTGTGTTTCTGGAGCGCGATGGCTTCAGCAAAATACCGCCGCTGGTGGGCGACGAGGATTTCGGGCTCGATACAGGCAAGGATCTGACGCAGATCGCCGCTCTGCAGGCGTATAGCTGCGTGGAATGTGGGCGCTGTACCGAGCATTGCCCGGCTAACAACACCGGCAAACTTCTTAATCCCAAAGAGATTATTTTGGGCACGCGTCAGTACTTGCAGGAGTTTGGTCCGACGAGCGAAGTACCGCTGCTGGGCAAGTATCTTTCGATGGAAGCGGCGTTTCAGTGCACAACTTGTGGCGCATGCGAGTTTCAGTGTCCTGTAGGCATTCAGCATTTGCCGCTGATTGTCGGCTTGCGGCGCGGCGCGGTGAACACGGGCAAATGGGACAACAGTTACGGCGGCGAGTTGTTCGTCACGCTCGAACGCCAAGGGAATTCGCTGGGCTTTCCGTCGTCCGATCGAGAGAAATTCATCGAGAAAAGCGGGCTGCCGTATTACGACGGCACGCAAGAATACTGCCTGTGGATGGGCTGCCTGGGATCGTTCGACCCGAATGGAAGGAAGATTCTGCTAGCGCTGGTCGAGGTGCTGCGGCATTTGAAGATCAGCTTCGGCGTGTTGAAGCAGGAGAAATGCAACGGCGATCCGGCGCGTCGGCTGGGCAACGACTATCTGTTTGGCGAGTTGGCGCAATCCAATCTGGAGCAGATTCGCGACGCGGGCGTAAAGAAGATGGTTTCGATTTGCCCGCACTGTGTGCGCACCATGGGCGTGGACTGGAAGGAGCACGGCGGAGCAATTGATATTGAACACCACAGCGAATTGATTGCACGACATCAAGACCGTCTACCGCTGGACCGGGATCAGCAGAAGACGATGGTGTTTCATGACGCGTGTTATCTGGGCCGGTATCGCGGCGTCTACGATGAGCCGCGCGAAGTGATTGCGCGGTTTGGGCAGGTAGTGGATCCTCCGCGAGCTCGCGAGCGTGGCTTCTGTTGCGGCGGCGGCGGCGGTTTGATGTTTCTCGGAGAAGAATCGGGCAAGCGCGTGAACCGCGAGCGCGCCGAGGAGTTGGTTGCAACGGGAGCGAGCGTGGTAGCTGCAGCTTGTCCGTTCTGTAATTCGATGCTGCGCGATGGATTGGCTGCGGCTTCGGCAACTCCGCCGGAGTTGCTGGATGTGGCGCAGATCGCAGCCGCGGCGATTGGGAAGAAGAGCGAGACTGGATAGAGCCTTCGGCATCGGTGGGACAGCCGAGGACGACTGTCCCTGCGCGCGTCACCACTTTTTGAAAATCATAAAGACCGCGCCGACGATCAGCGCGAAGCCGGCGAAGTAGTTCCACTTCAAGTCCTGGTGGAAGTAGAGAATCGAGAAGACCGCAAACACGGTGAGTGTGATGACTTCCTGAATGGTCTTGAGTTGTACCAGCGTGAATTCGTAGGAGCCGATGCGGTTGGCGGGAACCTGAAAACAATATTCCAAGAAGGCAATCAGCCAGCTGATGACGATGACCTTGAACAGCGGCGCGGAACGATACTTCAGATGTCCATACCAGGCGAACGTCATAAAGATGTTGGAGCAAGTCAGAAGCAGAATCGTTCTCATGCGTCTTATGTTGCCTCAGTTGTGATTTTGTTGCCTGAAAGCGACTTTATTTTAGGGAAGTTCTGTTAGGGAGGTTCATCGCCGCGCGATTTTCACGGCGACGAAAATGACGGTGCAGACGGCGAAGTCCACGATCAGGCCCCAGTCTTCTATGAAGAGGGTATGCCGCATGGCGCGCGGCAAATGCGGCATCAGCAGAAAGTAGACGGCGTTGCCCGCGAGCACGGCCGCGAGCGCATCCAGAAAATTTCTGACTTGCAGACTTTGGGCCATTCATTTCTCCAAGCGCCACTCCGAGGACGTTACTGACAACTGGCAACCGGCAACTGCCTTCCTGCTAACATCCCTTGAGATGCTTGAACCGTCCACTCCAGTGCAGTTCGTGAAAGGCATTGGCCCGCGCCTGGCCGAGATTCTCGCGGCCAAGGGCATTGAGACGGTGGACGACCTGCTCCATTATCTGCCCTTCCGCTATGAAGACCGCCTGAACCCGCGCTCCGTGGCTGAACTGCGCGCCGGCGAAATGGCGACTGTAATCGCGGAAGTGCGCAACTCGGGCCTATTTCGCACGCGACGCATGCCGATTTTCCAGCTCACCGTAGGCCAGGGACGCAGCCGCCTGAAGTGCCTGTGGTTCAACGCGACGTATCTGCAAGGGCGCTTTCAGCCGGGACAGATGCTGGCGCTGTACGGCAAAGTCGAGGCCGACCGTGACGGCCAGTTGCAGATCATGCAGCCGCAGTTCGAGATTCTGGGAGACATCAACGAAGAAGGCGGGGCGAACGAGGCCGAGAAGAAGGCAGCCGCATCGCTCGAAATCGGCCGCATTGTGCCGATTTACGAATCGACGGGGCAGGGAAAGCTGACGCCGAGGTGGTTCCGGCGGATCATACGATTCGCGCTGGAGAATCTGAGTCCCGAGCAGCCCGATCCGATTCCGGCAGCGGTGCGGGCGCACTTGAGCCTGATTTCGCCGCGCCAGGCTTTGTGGCAAGTGCATTGGCCGGAGGCGGGCGAGAGCTTTGCCGATCTCCAATCTTCGCGAACGCCGGCGCATGTCCGGATGATCTTCGACGAGCTGTTCTTTATTGAACTTGGGCTGGAGCTGAAGCGCCGCGAGCAGAAGGCACAGACCGGAGTGGCGTTCCAGATCAACGACGCGGTGCGGCAGGCGATCAAGAAGAGTTTGCCTTTTCATCCCACGGCGGCGCAGAAACGTGTGCTGAAAGAAATTGCCACGGATATGCAGACGCCTTATCCGATGCGGCGTTTGCTGCAGGGCGATGTCGGGTCGGGCAAAACGATTATCGCTTTTCAGGCGGCCATCATCGCGATTGAAAACGGTTATCAGGTCGCGTTCATGGCGCCGACGGAGATTCTGGCGCAGCAACATTATTTTTCGGCGCGGCGGATTCTGGAGAAGGCTGGGTACCGGATCGTGCTGCTGACCGGCTCGCTTGAGCAGGATCGCAAGCGCGATGTGCGCCGCCACGTTGCGCAGGGCAACGCGCATCTGGTGATTGGAACGCATGCGCTGATTCAGGATCGGGTCGAATTTGAGAATCTTGGACTGGTGATTGTGGATGAACAGCATCGCTTTGGCGTGATGCAGCGGCTCAAGCTGATGAAGAAAGAAGGAGTCGGGGCGAATGTGAGTATTGGGAAGGACGAGGCGAAGCCCCGTCCCCAGAAGGAGTCCCATACAGACAATGCCGAGCCCGATGTGCTCGTCATGACTGCAACGCCCATCCCGCGTACTTTGGCGCTTACGCTTTATGGCGACCTCGATCTTTCCGTGCTCGACGAACTTCCCCCTGGGCGCACGCCGATTGTAACCAAAGCTGTGGCTGACGAGCGCGCACCGGACGTTTGGGATTTCGTGGGCAAGCAGGTCGCCGCCGGGCATCAGGCTTATGTCGTCTACCCCGTGATTGAGGAGAACGAGGAGCGCGAACTCAAGGCGGCTGAGCAGATGCACCGCCAGTTGCGCGAGAAAATCTTTCCCAATCGGCATGTGGGACTGCTGCACGGCCGGCTCGACGCCGACACAAAAGAGCGCATCATGCGGGAATTTCAGCGAGGCGAGATTGAGATTCTCGTAGCGACCACGGTGATTGAGGTTGGTGTCGACGTGCCGAACGCGACCGTGATGGTCATCGAGCACGCCGATCGTTTTGGATTAGCGCAGCTGCATCAGCTCCGCGGGCGTATCGGGCGGGGAGCGGCGAAATCGTATTGCGTGCTCATGCACGGCGGCAGGGTTTCCGAGGAAGGCCAGCGGCGGCTGGATGCCATGGTGCGCACCAATGATGGTTTCCAGATCGCCGAACTTGATCTGGAGCTGCGCGGGCCGGGAGATTTCTTTGGCACGAAGCAGGCGGGCATTCCAAGCTTCCGTGTGGCGAATTTGATCCGCGACCGCCAGTTGCTTGAAGCGGCCAAGCGCGAAGCTGCGTTTGTGGTGGGCGGGCCGAACGCGGAGCTTTCCGGAGAAGAGGTTGACCGTGCGTTAAAACACATGAGGTCGCGCTGGTCGATTAGTTATGGGCTGGCGGAAGTGGGGTAGAGCGGTTTTGACGGTAAAGTAGGGGCGCGCGATTTCTCGGCGGGCGAGGACGCCCGCCGGACAGCCGGCGAGACGCCGGCGCTACAAATGCGAGCTTGCTGGCCCAGCGTGGACCGTCGTGTTTGCCCCTTTCAGTTACAGGCTGTTTTCCGGCCATTTAGATCCGCGACGAGAATGGACTTCCGGCTGTTTGGGTAACTCTGGTACCTGCCGCGGGGCCTCGAAATGACGCTATAATCGGACAGTTTGCCTCCTCCGCTTGACGTGTATCCATAGACGCGCGCCATAAAAAAGTGCACTCAAGACTTGTGTCTTAGACGCGTTCATAGAAGTGTGCATGGAAGTGTGACCCAAGACGACGACGTGTACCCATGGAAAGACCCCCAGAGGTGTTGGTTCCGGTCCAGAGAATTCCGCGCTCAGCACCCGCGCCTCGGCTGCGGCTGTTGATCGAATGGGAATCGCGCCATCGTGTGTTCCTGGATAACCTGGCGGACCTTTTCCTGAGGCGGCCGCTTCCGCCGCTTCGTCTCACGTCAAAGCCCGCGCGGTTTTGGGGAGACGTTTTCGTTTCTACGGGCGCGTCGTGGTCCTCGTTCATGGAGGCGTTGCTGTGGCAGGTGATGGTCGTCATTCTGCTGGTGTGGGCGCAATCAAGAATCTGGGTACCGGTAAAGCGATTCGAGCCGTCGAGGATTCATCAGGCGATCACTTACTATCCGCCCACATCGTTTCCAGCGGCCGAGAGCAGGGCGTCGAAGGTAGCGCCTCGATCGCGAAGGGTTGCGCCGCGGCCTGCGGCTCATCCAACCGCGCGGCAAACGCCGATGCAGGTCAGGCCCGAGCAGAGGCCGAGTCTGGTTACGCCGCCGGATATCAAGCAGGCTGCTGCGAGGCCTCCGGCTTTGCCGAACTCTCACGCCGCGCCAATGGTTCCGTTTTCATCCACGGCGGTTTCACGCCGCAACTCGCTGACCGGATCGCCCGGGGCGGTAGCTCCGCCGGTTCAGGTGGATCAATCAGCGGCTGATCGTGCGCGCCGATTGGTAACGCCCCAGGCTACCGTGGTGGCTCCCGCGCCGGAAGTGCGAGGGTCGGGAGGACGGTCCCCAAGTGCGGGCGAAACTGGAGGCTTGCGAGTCGTTCCGCCGCCTCCGGCGGTGCAGAGCGCAGGCAACTCGGCTAGGGCAAGATCGCTATCCAACGGGGGGCCAAATGTTGTGCCTCCTGCGCCGTCGGTTCCGCACTCAGGCGAGGCCGCGGGAGATCCGCGCGTAGCGATCTCGGGCGCGGGTTCGCAAGCGATTCCGCCTCCGCCTTCGGTTCGCGGCGCGCACGGCAATGCGGGTGCTGCGGCATTGGGAGCGCAGGCTGTTCCGCCTCCGCCGTCCGCTGATGCGGCTAGTTCGACCCGAAGCCGACGGTTGAATTCGTTGTCGGGCTCCGGCTCCGCTGTTGTTCCTCCCGCACCCTCGGTGCGGGGAACGGGCAAGCATGCGGGAAATGCGAGGGTGGGATCACTTTCTTCCCAAGCAGTGCCACCGCCGCCCTCAATTGCAGGATCAGGCAGCGGGAAGGTTGGATCGCACGTCGATGCGGGGGAAGTGGTGCCTCCACCTCCTTCGGTTGTGGGATCAGGCGGCGGGAAAGTTGGCTCGCTCTCCGGCGCCGCAGTCGTACCTCCGGCTCCGTCTATTGGGAGCAACTCCGGCAACGCTGCACGTGCAGGTTCGTTGCCGGGAGAGGGCTCGCAGGTTGTACCGCCCGCGCCGTCGGTTGAGAATGCGGGCAACGCTGGCGGAAGTGAACAGGGAAGTGCGCGCACGGGTCAACGGAGTGAGCGGGAAAGAGAGCTGGAGCCGAGCCCGACGGTCGCGGCGGCGAATGCGGCGACCACTGGGCCGGTGTTGGAGCCTGCGCCGGTATTGCCGACTACTCCTTCGCTGCCCGCGAGGAACGAAGACAAAGCAACCATTGAGGAATTGCCGCTCGGCCTGCTGGGATTGGTGTTTGCCGCGCCGGGGAGTTCGTATTTTTCCAATTTCGAGGTGTTCGTTGCCAAGCGGCGTATGGGCAAGGACAAGCTGCAATTGATCAAACTGGTATATGAATTTCTTCCTTATCAAAAGCGGCTGTCGGAATACAACCTGAACAACCTGCCGCCGAGGGTGATCAAGTTGCGCGTGATTCCGGACCCGAGCTGTAACGAATCTTTGGGGCAAATCATACAGCCCGCGCCGGACCCGTCGCGGCCGGTGACGGAGTATCCGAAGCTGCCAGTTGCACTAAGTTCAGCGGATCTGGATGCGGTGCTGCCTTGCTATCGCACGAGTGCGGGCGATTTTGAGAAGGCGATGGCGAAGAGCAAGTGACGGCGCGAAATATTGCGCTAACTGGCTACCTCTTCGAGGACGATAGGGTGGCTGCTAGGGCTTGACGTTGGGCGAAGGCGCGTCGGTTCTAGCCCCCTCTAGGGCCCACGTTCCCTCTATTTGGCAGCTGTATTCCTTGTCGTTGTCATGGCGTATGTAGAGCCTCTCGTGATCCACTCGGTAGTCGACGACATCCCCAACCTTGAATTTCCCGGCTTGGAAGGATCCGCAGTAGTCAACCTGGTACATAAGATCGCTACCTTTCAATTCATAGACCTTCGCTTTACGGGTCCACGTTGAGACCGGCGAACTGGGACTATTCGCAGGTCCCCCGCCGCCGCCACCGCCCATAATGTGGGAGTCACGCCGCACACCGTAACCCATGATTGTTCCTTGCTGATACGTCGGTGGCCTCTTCTCAGAGGTCGTAATGTCGCCGTACGAGGCTTCTATGGTGCACTTGTACTCTTTCCCGCCATCCCTTCGTATGTAGACCTTGTCGCCTTCTACTCGATAATCCACGGCTTGGCCGGTTTGGAAATCGCCACAATTGGCAATCTTCTTATCCATATCGGGACCCTTCACTTCGTAGGTCGTAGGGGAGCCGGCGTTCTTTGTGATCGTGCCCTGTTGATAGTCGTGGTCGGTTTCCTTGCCGACCGCAATCGTGGTTAATAGAAGTGCCAAAAACACTGTGCGAGTTAGCGTCAGCGAATTCATAAATCCTTAATATTTGAGCGAAATTTACAACGGTCAAAACTAATTGCGCCGACGCAGATTTGTCAAAAATATAATTCCGGAGTTTTCGCAGGAAAATGGGTGCGCGCGGCGTGGTTTTCAGCGGGAATGGTTCTGCTATGATCGCGGCAGACCGGGAAAACCGGAAGATTGAACCTTACTGAGGAGTCGGAACGTCATGGATGCACCCGCTTTTTCGATGGGCGATCGGCGCAATGAGGATATTGCGCTGGATCTGATGAAGTTTATTGCAATGACCACCAGCTATGGCAGGACCGCTGGCACGGCTGGGGGCGTTGGGTTTCAGGGCGGAGCCGTTGCACCCAAGCCCGAGGAGTACGCCGATCATTTGCTCGAGCTTTACGGGAAGTGTTTGAAAGTTGTGGCAGAGAAGTAGCTTCCGAGCCATCAGCGGTCAGCCATCAGTCGTCAGTTGAGGCCTTGTCTCGGCGCTTTCCGGCATGGCCATCATTATCTGGCAGGCTCGGGGTCAACGCGGAATCGCACTCTGCGAATGCGCTTGAAATGTGCTTGGATATTGACTGGGACGATGAAGCCTAACGAGCGCGATCTAACTGATGGCTGAGAGCTGACAGCTGAAAGCCAATTGGCTGCTTCTCCAACCCCTTTCCGCTGAACCTCTTCATGTTGTTGCAACGAGAAAATGTCGTAGTAACTGCAACGAGACTCTGTCACCCCCTGTCATTTAAGTAACGGCCGCCAAAGCGGGGCGGCCGGAGAGATTGTAGATGCGAGGCGTCGGCGTT
>Ga0182030_10000699_pt1 | contig 65037 bp, 68 predicted proteins | sample 812S3MmetaG_FD_121299 | JGI IMG/M metagenome (GOLD analysis project Ga0182030, IMG submission 121299) | Permafrost microbial communities from Stordalen Mire, Sweden - 812S3M metaG (Illumina Assembly) | ecosystem: Environmental > Terrestrial > Soil > Wetlands > Permafrost | place: Sweden... | reverse complement strand
GACAGGAGATCAACACCGCGATGGAAAGATTAAACAACCGACCTAGAAAGAGACTTGGATTTCAGACACCGAATCAAGTATTCTTTAAGTCAGGCGTTGCGCTTCATATTTGAACCCGCGGGAAATAAAAATCAGTATAATGATTAAAAAGTGGGATCACAAACAAAATGCAGCGGAATATTATTGAAAGGATGTGAAAAACTTAAACTGCAGGCATGAAGCATCAGGCACGAAGCACTGACAGGATCACCATATAAAGCGTCACCGAGAATAGAATGAGAAATGGCAGCCATATGAACGCGTAATTGATGTGTGCGACCAGTCACCGGCTCAAGTTCCACACGCGAACAAGTATTGTTAGAAGATAAAATGCGAAAATGGGTTTGAGAAGCCTTGCCACTTTCGAAATTAACTTTATGCAGCGGCCTATTTGGCCAATCAGCAGCAATAGGAAGATTAATCTCACCAGAAGAAACTTCAAACTTACCCGTGACTAAAGCAACATAGCGCTTTTCGACAGCATGAAGGTAAAACAGTTGCGACAAACGGCGTTGCATTTCAGCGCCACGGGCGAAAACCATTAAGCCGGAAGTAGCCATATCCAAGCGATGGGCGACGAGTGCGTCAGGAAAGATATTTTGGAGACGCAAAGAAAGACAATCCTGCTTATCAATTCCCCTACCAGGCACCGCCAATAACCCCGAAAGTTTATTGACAACGATGATAAAATCATCCGCATAAATGATGTCGATAGGCAATGAAGGTGGTTTATAGTCCAATTCCCGCACCCTGATTTATGGCAGGCCGAAGTATGGTTAAATCACAGGGTAATACAAACTTGCGAAAAGCTACTTTGTGGAACTTTTCCAAATGCCACTAATAGACTTCTCACTAGCACTGAGACCAGGTAAAGGCAAACCGTATATATCAGAGACTGTGCGTAGAACAGTATAGTGATTGATTTGTTGCGAAGATTTTCCAGGGTTGACTACTGCGCCGAAAAAAATGGTAGCTATTTGATTGTCAACAGTACCATTGTCTTCGTCCCAAGTCACAATCAACAAGCTGTTGTGAGTTAAAGCCCATTGCGCATAGCGGCCGATATTTTGCGCGAGCCAAGTGTCTCCCTGGGCAATACTACCGTCATGCATATCATTCAGCAGATTAGGAACTACTAAAGCGACAGTGGGCAGCTTGGCAAAGTCTTGCGGAAACTCGACGAAAGGCTGATTAAACTTGGCTAATGCCAACCAGTTGGACAGAGGATTATGCTTGCGGGCATACGAACCAGCAATACAACCCAAGTAGGCCGTCTCCGGCAAAGTTTCTGAGTAGCTGACAAAGCTGAAATTCTTGGTGAATAAATTGCTGGCAAGATTATCGCCCGATAACTCAAGAAGACAAGCATCGTTGGTAATATTGTGCGTACTTCCGGAAAACAATGCCAAGTAATTCGGTTGGCTGGGATGGGTTATGCCGCGCGAATTAGTGAATAGCACACCGTGTTGCAGGAGGGAGTTGATGTACGGTGCAGCCGGGTTGCCAACAATTTGATTAAATGATTTGTTTTCCTCGATTACGATGACAATATGGTCAGGTTGAGGCAGAACATCAGCGAAAGCGGTTTGAACAAACACCATCATTGCAATAAAAATTAGTCTCATCATATTTTCTTTACAAATTCGGACTTTAAAGACATCGCGCCAATACCATCGATTTTGCAGTCGATATCATGGTCGCCCTCAACAAGGCGAATATTCTTAACCTTGGTTCCAACTTTCACGACAGCAGAAGATCCCTTGACCTTAAGGTTCTTGATCACTGTTACGGAGTCACCATCGGCGAGTATATTACCAACAGAATCTTTAGTGATACGAACTTGCTCAACATTTTCAGCGGTAGCTACAATAGGCCATTCATGCGCGCATTCGGGACAAATAAAGTTGCTTCCATCCTCATAAGTAAATACAGAGTTACATAAAGGGCAAGCAGGGAGAATGTTCATACGTTTGCAAAAGTTAGGTAATGACTAAAAAGTAAAACATCAGGCGCAAAAGGGAAAGACCGACTCAAAAAGCGCTAAAGTTTATAGCCCCGATGGACAGCTACCACGCCACCAGTTAAATTAAAATAGTCAACACGCTGAAGGCCTGCATCAATCATCATCTGCTTCAACTCTTCTTGTCCCGGATGCATACGGATGGACTCCGCAAGGTAGCGATAACTATCGGCATCATGGGCGATAAGTTCGCCTAATTTGGGAAGCAGATTGAAGGAGTAGAGATCGTAAGCTTTCTCTAATGGTTTAACCACCTTGGAAAACTCCAGCACAATAACGCAACCTCCCGGCTTGAGCACACGGCGCATCTCACGCAGAGCAAAATCTTTGTGGGTGACGTTGCGCAATCCAAAGGCGATGCTGACGCAATCAAAATAATTGTCGGGAAAGGGGAGATGTTCAGCATCACACTGCGCGGTTGGCGTGGTAAGGCCGTCATCTAGAAGTCGGTCTCGCCCCACGCGCAACATGGCATTATTGATATCTGTCAGCACAACTTGCCCACTAGAGCCAACCTGCTTCAGAAAAAGGCGAGATAAATCTGCGGATCCACCAGCTACATCGAGCACTCGGTTGCCTTTATGAACATTTGCCAAGCCGACAGCAAAACGTTTCCAAATTCGATGCAGACCAACCGACATCAAATCATTCATGATGTCGTAGTTGCTGGCGACTGAAGTAAAAACACCTGCGACGTGCTTAGCCTTCTCTTCTTCGGCAACCGTTTGGAAACCAAAATGGGTAGTTTTGCTCATAAGTTTATACCTGCATAAAAGCCATTGTCGGAACGCAATTTATTGCGGGATGGTCTCTGTATAAATTTGCTTGAAAAAACGAGCCCCTAAAAATTAGGTTCTCGACTTGCGCCCGCAGCCTCAAGCTTGCCCAAATAATCATGCCACATGGCATCCTGATATTGACCCAACTCCAGCAAATATTCCCACGAATAAAGACCGCTGTCATGGCCATCGCTGAATGTTAGTTTGAGGGCATAATTACCCGCAGGTTCAATGCTTACAAGAATGACATCACGTTTGCCGACTTGCAAAATCTCCTGTCCCTTTCCGTGACCGCGTACTTCGGCGGAAGGGGAAAAGACCCGGAGAAATTCAAATGGAAATTTATAGTGTGAGCCATCGTCAAAAGCAAGTTCAAGCAATTTGGATTGCTGATGTAAGATTATTTCGGTAACTGTAGTCATATAACTATTATCGCAAGCCGTTAAAGAGTCATCAAATCAAAATAAGTATTAAAGACTGCGGATTTTTTTCAACAGCGCAGTAGTAGAGCGTTCGTGCAAAAAAGGGATGCTATGAACCGAGCCGCCCCAACCCCACACTTCTTTGCTGCCGACGATAGTATCCGGCTTCCAGTCTCCGCCTTTAACCAGAATGTCCGGTTTGCAAGCAAGAATAAGATTTAGGGGGGTGTCTTCCTCAAACAAAGCAACCAAATTTACTGCTTCCAATGCGGCAAGCACAGCCATACGGTCTTGCTCGGAATTAATTGGGCGATCCGACCCTTTACCCAGACGCTTTACGGATGCATCGCTATTAACACCAAGAATAAGTGACGCGCCAAGAGAGCGTGCCTGTGCCAGATAAGTAACGTGGCCTCGATGAAGTACATCAAAACAGCCGTTGGTGAAAACAAGCGGACGTGGCAAAAGAGCAACTCGCGCTGAAAGCGCACTCAACGGGCAAATCTTACTTTCAAAAAAAGGCGCTGGGTACACGTTAGTCAATGTATTCAAAAACGCGGACCACTTTTTGCACACCATTAGCGGTGCTGGCAATTTCAGAAGCCGCATCCGCGTCAGCATGAGTGACTAAACCAAGCAAGTAAACAACACCTCTTTCCGTAGTAATTTTAACCGTGCCGGAAGAGAGCTGTTTTCTATTAAAACTGGACTTAATATCGCGGGTAATCCCAGCATCTGTGCGGCGAACACTTGGGTTAGACAAAGCACCGACAGAAACTTCGTTGGCAATTTTCTTAACATTGAGAACGGAATAAACAATGTGTTCAATACCGGCTTTAACCTCCTCATTCGGCGCATCGCCGGTAATTAGAACAAAACGGTTAAAACTTGTGACGGTAATTTGGGCAGATTCCTTATATTTATCCTTGATATTGGCTACTGCTTTAGTTTCAATGGACTCGTCTTCCAGTTGCGTACCGGGAGAGCGGCGTTCAACCGAGTTTGACACACCGTTAACACAACCTTGAACAGCGACTGAGACAATAGCGAAAAATAAAAGATTAGGAAGTTTCATCAGTCACCTCCGAATAACAGATGGTCAATGATGTCGCATAGACAATGCAAAACCAATAAATGAACTTCCTGAGTACGCGCAGTACTTTGAGTTGGCACACAAAGGTGAAAATCCGTGGAAGTAAGCAACGTGCCTATGGCACCGCCATCGCGGCCTGTGAGCGCGATTACAATCATGCCGCGATCATGCGCAGCATGAATGGATTCGATCACATTGGCTGAGTTGCCACTGGTAGAAATGGCGATTAACACATCACCAGCCATGCCGAGCGCGCGAACTTGTTTAGAAAAAATCAGCGTGTAGTCGTAATCGTTGGCAATGGAAGTAAGTACGGAACTGTCAGTCGTTAAGGCAATTGCGGGCAAACCGGGGCGCTCAACTTCAAAGCGATTAACCAATTCAGCGGCGAAGTGTTGAGCGTCGGCAGCAGAACCACCGTTGCCGCAAATTAAAATCTTACCATCATTTAATAAGCTGGTTACAAGCGCTTGTGCAGCATCAGCAATAGGCTGGGCAAGCACTTTTTTACTTTGCAATTTGACTTGGGCGCTGTCGTCGAAGTGTTTGCTAATTCTGTTGGTTAGTGTCATGTGTTCAGTAAGGGCAAATGGCTAAGTTGAGATGAGTGCGAATATTACCCGAATCAGGCACTAAAGGCATTCCTGATCCACTCTATATCAGAATTTTGAAACTCAAGTTGAACATTTAATTCCGTAGATCGTACCGCAGCAGAAGGGGTTCGCATCAATACGGCATCAAAACGGCAAGGCGGGATATGCCGGAGCGAGGATAGATAATGTTGCGCAGTACAAATTAGTTTACGTTGCTTGCGGGCATCAATACTGGCGGCGGCACCGCCGAAGCTTTTGCTATTGCGCAAACGAACTTCTGCGAAAACAAGAGTTCCTCTATCAAGCAGAATCAGGTCGATTTCGCCGAAGCGACAATGGTAGTTTTGCACGACGAGTTGCAGTCCGTGTTGGAGCAAAAAACGAGAAGCAGCAAACTCTGCCTGAGTCCCGATATTCACTTGGGCACAGCAGGGATACTACTGGCGTTATCGGCTTGCTTTAAAGCAGCTTTGGCTGCGGCTTTGGCAGCATTGAGCGCGGCCAGTGTTTCAGCAGTTAGTCCAAGTCCCTGTCTGAAAAAGGCAGGAAGAGGCACGCGCAGAACTTGTTGACCACTCAATCGGAGTTTACCGGTAACGCCATCTAAAGGCCAAGCGCTATCGGGCAGGTTGGCTAAAAGAGCGTAAATAATCCGATAAGAATCAATCCCCAGAGCGTACAAACGATCAACCTCCGGCTCGAGTAAGGTGCTGCTATGCGGGTAGATCATTACCGCAGGGTGGTCTGGTTGCAACAGCCAGGGCATATCCACAAAGCGAATCTCATTTAGATCAAAATTGGCCAGTGTATTTGCATTGCCTTTGAAAACCAGCGAAGTCGCATATACAGGAAGCGTGGGATTCAGATAGGGACGAATTAACCGCGCCTTATCGTGATCGGCAGCAATAAAAGCAACATTACCTGGAGCAATGGGCGGAAGCGTAGGTCGTCCGGGTGGGAGCGGCTCTCCCGTGTCCGAAACCTCGGAAGCGGGTTTTGGCTCGGTCCCTTCCGGCCAAGGGGCAACGGGCAGATTTATCAATACATTGAAATCATCGTTAAACAAAACCTCAGCGGTAATCGTGCCGCCAAGGTTAATCCATTCTTCGGCGAAAGAAGCGGCGAGGCGCTTGGAAAGAAGAGTTCCGGTACTAATGATGGTTGCACTACGTAGTTTAGCGTTTATTGCAAGCTGCGCAACCTCTCGAGATTCGTTTTCAACCGGCAAACCGAAAAAATATAGATTAGACGAATTTTTGGGTTGTTCGGTAGAATTAAGCGCCAACGTGGGAATAGTAATGCCGGAATAGCCAGCAAGGGCTGATACACCATCGTGAGTAAGCGGTCCGGCAACAGCAAGAGCCCCGTTGGCAAGCGCTTGCCGATATAGAGCAATCACATCTTTACTTTCGTCAGCGCTGGCATACACTCGCACTGGCAGCCCGCGTTGAATACTCGACGCGGCAGAGAAACCCTGCTGCACAACTTCAGCAGCACGAGCGAGGGCGGCAGATTTTGATTTTAGCGGCAACAGCAAGGCGATATGCGGCGATGGGTTGTCAGCAACAGGCGATGTTTGAGCTTGTAGCGCGGTGGACGATATAAGTAATGGTGCGGGCTGAACAGACGATGCCGCACGGGATGCGGTTGCGAAAGGTAGGTCCTGAGTGGCATAGGCGCTGGCGCTAACGTATAGTGCAAGCAGAAATAAAAACTCAAAGGAAAAGCGTTGCATAGTAACCAAAAACAAAAATTGGAATGCGCATTATATGTAGTAGCGACACCAATTGGAAACTTACGTGATATTAGCCTGCGCGCACTGGATGTATTGACCTCTGCCGATACCATCGCCGCAGAAGATACTCGCAACACCTCACATCTGTTAACGCACTATGGCATCAGTGCGAACCGCCTATTTACACTGCATCAGCACAACGAACGCGGGGCTGCCGAGAAGATCATTGCCCTGCTCCAACAGGGGCAAACAGTGGCATTGGTGACGGATGCGGGAACGCCCGCAGTGAGCGACCCGGGGGCTGTATTGGTGGAAGAGGTGATGGGGAAGGGGTTTCGTGTCATCCCAATTCCCGGATCAAGCGCCGTAGTGGCAGCATTGTCAGCCTCCGGTTTAACCGCACCCCATTTCTTGTTTTACGGGTTCCTGCCGAACAAATCCGCCGCTCGTCGAACGGTATTGCAGGGTTTGACCGAACACCCCTATTCGCTGGTATTTTATGAAGCCCCACACCGAATTGTGGAAAGCGTTGCAGACATGCAAGAAGTATTCGGCGAAGAGCGAGAAATCGTATTGGCGCGCGAGTTGACCAAAATATTCGAGAATGTTCATCGCTGCATGCTAGGTGAAGCGATAGCATGGCTAAACAGTGACGCCAACAATCAACGGGGTGAATTCGTGATAGTTATGTCTGGTGCGGAAACTAGGTCGGGCGGGCTGCCGAGTGAAACCGAAAAAACCTTGTCATTACTTTTGGAAGAGCTACCCCTCAAGCAGGCCGTGCAACTGGCAGTAAAGATCACCGGGGGAAACAAAAAAGAGTTGTACCAAAGAGCGCTCGAACTAAAAAATACCACTGAAAATGGTTAAGGCAATACTAAAGCAATAATGACTGGTCTTCGAGAAAAGATATATTTACAATAGAACCGCTGTTAAACAATCTAACCGGGAACAGAAGCATGGATAAAGATCAAATCATAAACATCATTGAATCGGCGCTAGCAAGTGGGAATAAAACACCCGGTATGTTTGACTTGCCCAAAATCTTTGCAATCAAAACTGAACTTCAGGCATGTCATACAATTGATGATTTTCTGGCCATCATTGAAGAGCATCGCGACTTGATTTCGAAAGCGTTTGGATTAAGCGCAGAGGTAATAGATTCGACGGTAGAAAAAATAAAGTCTATTGAAAATAAATAATCAGGCAAGTTGAACGACTTGTTTATTCCATATTGACCAGCCAGTTAGAATGGCGGGGATGAAGACTTTAACCAACAAAACGCCGAATAAAATTACGCTTACGCAACGCAAGGTCATCCTTGCCGCCTGTTATGGCACTTTTTTGGAGTGGTACGACTTTCTCACCTTTGCCTCGTTAGCGACTTATTTCAGCGTGTTGTTTTTCCCGCCGGATAATCCTACGGCAGCATTGTTGGCAAGCCTTGCAACTTTCGGAGTCGGTATGTTGGTGAGGCCATTAGGCGCTGCGGTGTTCGGCTCCTTGGGTGATAAGTATGGTCGGCGCCCAATTTTTATCACGACAATTTTTCTCATGGGGGTGACGACGTTTGGTGTTGGCTTGTTGCCTACCTATGCGAACGTCGGCATGCTGGCGCCTGCTTTGTTGCTGACCTTGCGCTTGTTGCAAGGCTTTGCAGTGGGCGGCGAGATTGGTGGCGCAGCGGTGTATCTGACAGAGCATGCGCCCGGCAACAGGCGCGGGTTTTATACCAGTGTGCTGCAACTGATGGGGCCGCTGGGTATCATCGCTTCCACCGTGCAAGTGGTGGCGTTGCAATACTGGCTGAGCGATACCGAGTTTCGCGAATGGGGCTGGCGCGTGCCGTTCCTGCTCTCCATGGTGTTGCTGCTGATATCGCTGAAAAGCCGCATAAACATGATTGAGTCCCCGGTGTTTAAACAGTTACGCGAACACGAGGAGTTAACCAAAACACCTTTGCGTGAGTGCTTTAAGAACAAGCGCACTTTAGGCCGCATGGCGTTGTTGTTTTTTTGTATTTCAGCGGGCGGCTCGCTGCTTTTCTTTTCCTCGCAGGTGTACACCAATGTGTATTTGAAAAGCGTGGTGAAATTTGAGCCGCAACTTGCAAGCACTCTAGTAATGATCAGCACAATTGCGCTATTCCCGCTCACCGTGTTTTGCGGTTGGTTGTCAGATCGCATCGGGCGCAGGCCGGTCTTATTGGCGGGATTGCTACTCGGAGCGGCAGCCATAGTGCCGGTCTATAATGGCTTGCTGTATTTTGGCAATCCGGTGCTGGCGCAGTTTAACCAAAGCGTCTCAGTACAACTCAGCGGCAAAAACTGCCACTACAACCCCTTTATTGCGCCCCAAAATGATTGTGAGCGCAACCAAGAGTGGTTGACCAAACAAGGTGTGATCTATCATGTGCAAGAATACGAAGAGGCAAACACACGTATCTCGGTTAATAATCAAACGCCCTTCGAAGGGTTCCAGCCCGCTGTGCTAAAGCGCGCTTTAGTCACTGCAGGCTGGCCGGATAAAGCCGATGTCCGGCAAGCTAACTTACCTGCAATTTCCGCTTTGCTGATTGTTCTGGTCGTCGCCCTTGCCTTAATTACCGGTCCGCAGACAGCAGTTCTGGCGGAACTTTTTCCCGCCAGAATCCGTTACACGGCGGCAGCGTTACCGCACAATTTAAGTGCTGGCTGGATAGGTGGCATGTCGCCTTTCATGGTTACTTTGATTGGCACACGAACGGGCGATGTTGCGCTTGGTATCTGGTATCCAGCGGGTTTATTGTGTTTGGCGTTTGTCGTCGGTCTGTTATTCTTGCCGGAAACGAGGAATACATCGCTGGAACATTAACAACAAAGACTTGGATTATGGAAATAAAACTAACCCGTCCTGACGATTGGCACTTACATCTACGAGACGCTGATTTGATGAAATCAGTGTTGCCGGATACAGCACGACAGTTTGCCCGCGCCATTATCATGCCTAATCTCAGACCTCCGGTAACCACAATGTCACAAGCATTGGAATATCGCCAGCGCATTTTAGCCGCTGTGCCAGCGGGCGCGAAATTCGAGCCACTGATGACGCTCTATCTTACCAACAATACCGGTGCTGAAGAAATTCGCAAAGCCAAACAAAGTGGCGTTGTCCACGCGGTGAAACTCTATCCGGCAGGTGCGACCACTAACTCCGATGCTGGCGTAACCGATTTGCGCAAGACCTACGCTGCGCTGGACGAAATGCAGCGCTGCGGCATGCCGCTGTTGGTGCATGGTGAAGTGACTGATGGCAATGTCGACATTTTCGACCGTGAAGCGGTTTTCATCGAGCGCGTCCTGCAACCTTTATTAAATGACTTGCCTGAGTTACGCGTAGTGTTTGAGCACATCACGACCAAAGATGCCGCCCAGTTTGTGGAAGGTGCGGCTGACAATATCGCCGCTACCATCACGGCGCACCATTTACTTTACAATCGCAATGCCTTGCTAGCCGGCGGTATTCGCCCGCATTATTATTGTTTGCCGGTCTTGAAGCGCGAGACGCACCGCGAGGCATTGGTCAAAGCTGCAATCAGCGGCAGCAAGAAATACTTTCTCGGCACCGATAGCGCGCCTCATGCCCAGCATACCAAAGAAAATGCCTGTGGATGTGCCGGGTGCTACACCGCCCATGCGGCAATCGAGCTATATGCCGAAGCGTTTGAGAATGCCGGGGCGTTGGGCAAACTGGAGGGGTTTGCCAGCCATTTTGGCGCAGACTATTATGGCTTGCCACGAAATGAAGAAATCATCACGCTGCGCAAAGAAGCTTGGCAGGTTCCGGCAAACGAAGCTTTTGCGGAACATCGTCTGGTGCCACTACGGGCCGGAGAACAAATACAGTGGAAATTGTTGGCGTAGCAACATTTGAGAAATTTCGGAGAAAATATTCATGTCATTAGGATTTTATCTGGATACATACCCCGTGGTCGGAGAGCGCGTATTTCTGCATCCTTCTTGCCAGGTTATCGGTGACGTTACGCTTGGGGATGACAGTTCGGTATGGTGCAACACAGTAATACGCGGTGATGTAAACCGGATTGTGGTTGGGCGCGGAACAAATGTGCAGGATTTGACAATGGGGCATGTGTCGCATAAATCCACGGAGAAGCCAGAAGGCTCACCGCTGATTATCGGCGATTATGTAACAGTAGGTCATTCGGTCATTTTGCATGGATGCACTATTGGCAACGAATGCCTGATCGGTATGGGATCAATTGTAATGGATGATGCGGTGGTTCCCGATCACGTGATGATCGGCGCGGGTAGCTTAATTGCACCGGGAAAGATGTTGGAAAGCGGGATGCTCTATACGGGACGCCCAGCCAAGGCGATACGTGTCCTTACCGCAGAAGAGATTGCCTATCTGAGATATTCGGCGGAGCATTATATAAAGGCAAAAAATAATTACTTGAGCAGCGAAAAATCGAGATAGAAAGCCGGCTGAGTATGAAAGATGTCAAGTTGCAAGAAGTTTACCGGGCGAAAATTAATCAGGAGACAGCGCGCATTGCCTGGAAAGAATTGCAGCGATTTTTTGCCAGTGGCGTGGCTATTCTGGTAGAGGAAGATCTTGACTTGGTCGAGGTCGCGTTTCAACTTTCTGAAGATAACAAACAGCAAGTGAAACAATGGTTATCTGCGGGAAAGATTGGTAATGTAACAGATGAGCAGGCCTTGGCTTGGTATGAGGCCGATGCCGAGGTATGGGCGGTTGTGGTTAGTCCATATGTGCTGGTACAGAAAGGTAAGAGCGGACCAACGCAAGGATGAAGATATGAACGGTTTTCTCTCATGGCAACTACTTGCGGTCGGGTCAGCCGTTTTTGCGGCGATGACGGCGATTCTGGGCAAAATAGGCGTGGCGCAAATAAACAGCGATCTGGCAACCTTTGTTCGCACCATCGTCATTCTTTTGGTCACAGCGCTTTTTCTAACTGCACGAAACGAATGGCAAAAGCCGGTAATGGAAAACTGGGTTGCGTGGGCATGTTTGCTGGCGTCAGGGGTGACCACCGGCTTGTCCTGGTTATGCTATTTTAGGGCATTACAGCTTGGCCCTGTGTCCATGGTTGCGCCGATAGATAAGCTAAGCGTTGCCTTGGTCATGCTCATTGGCTGGGTCGCGTTGGGTGAGCCGCTCACAATTAAAGGTGCAGTTGGCGGGGCGTTAATCGTGAGCGGTGCGCTGGTGCTTCTATTTTAATTTGACCTGACTTATGGCAGTTTCAATATGCTGACATAGCGTCTTGAGCACCTTAATTCGGGCAAAGTATTTGTCATTAGCCTCAACTAGGGTCCATGGCGCTTCGATAGTGCTGGTGCGGTCAACCATGTCACAAATCGCAAGTTCGTAGTCTTCCCATTTATCGCGGTTGCGCCAATCATCATCGGTTATTTTGAAACGTTTGAAACCGGTTTCTTTGCGTCCTTCAAAGCGCTGCAACTGCTCTTCCTTGCTGATGGCTAACCAGAATTTAACGACGACCATTTTGTGGCGAACCAGTTGCGCTTCAAAATCGTTGATTTCAAGATAAGCACGCATCCAATCGGCCTCGGTGCAGAAATTTTCAATCCGCTCAACCAGCACGCGCCCATACCATGAGCGGTCAAAAATGGTAATGCGCCCTTTGCGTGGCAGGTTGCGCCAAAAGCGCCACAAATAGGGCTGCGCACGCTCTTCTTCTGTGGGTGCTGCAATGGGGATCACTTGATACTGCCGGGCATCAACAGCACCGGTGATGCGGCGGATGCTCCCGCCTTTGCCTGCGGCGTCATTACCTTCAAAGACCGCAATGACTGAAATTTCCTTAAATCTGGGATCGCGTGTGAGCAAAGCCAGTTTTCCCTGATACTTTTCGAGCGCTGCCGAATATTTCTTTTTTTCCAGTTTTTGTGTAAGGTCGAGCGTTTTAAGTATGCTTAGATTATCGATAGGTGGCAGCAATGGTGCGGCGCGAATTGCGAGCGCCTTTTTCTTGTCAACTTCTGCAAGACGCTTGCGCAAAGATTCGAGAATAACTTTGCCCACAGTTAAGCTGCGATAGCGTGCATCCGCCCCTTCAACAATAATCCACGGTGCTTCGGCGGTGCTGGTGTGCCTGATGACAGTTTCGTGAATAGTGGTCAATTTGTCGTAGCGTTTGTAATTTTCCCAGTCACGCTTGGTGACGCGCCAACGCGTTTTGGGATTGCTCTCCAGCAATTTAAGGTGTTGCTCCTGCTTTTCTTTGGATAAATGTAGCCAGAATTTGATTACCAGAGCACCTTCGTCGGATAACATTTTTTCAAGCCGTTTGGCACGCTCCAGACTTTGTACAAGCTCGGCGGAATTGATCAAGCCCCTCGCGCGATTCAAGATAGGCCATGTGTACCAAGAGCCGAGAAAAACGCCGATTTTCCCTTTGGGTGGAAGTGCGCGCCAAAAGCGCCACATCATGGGACGTTCCATTTCCTCGTCTGACGGCTCACCCATGCCATGCGTTTGAATGAAGCGGGGATCCAGCCATTCGTTGATCAGGTTAACGGTTTCACCGCGTCCCGCGCCGTCCAAACCGCCAATTAAAATAATTACCGGAAACTTGGCTTTTTCTCCAAGATCGAATTGCGCATCCAATAAAGCCTCGCGCAATTGGGGAACCTCGGCGTCGTAAGTTGCTTTGTTAATTTTGTGACCCAATTCGGCAGATTCGAACATAGTGACCTCAGGTTAAAAAATTAGAGTTGATCGGGAGAAATAACCAGACGAAGGTTCGACTGAATGTCGCCGTTTCGTTCACGGCGGCTGAACCACCAGACAGAGCCTTTTTTTATGCGCCAACAGTCAGCTTTGCCAGTCATAATAAGCGCGGCAACCTCACCAAGCCAAGGCTGATGGCCGACCAGTAATGTCGTGCGAATTGTCGTCGGCCAGCCGGCAGCGTTAAGAACTGCCTGTGGCGTGGCATGAACATTGATCGCCGGCTCCGTGTCGAAGTTATCGGTGAGGGCTCTTGCGGTTTGTTGGGCTCGCAATGCCGGACTTACAAGTATACGAGCATCGGGTGGAAGCCGGGATTTTAAAAACTCAGCGATACGTTCGGATTGATGTACCCCTTTGGGGGTCAAGGCGCGACTTTGGTCTGGAAAGCCGTCAACGGCTTCAGCATGTCGCCATAAAATCAATTCCATGATTAATGCCTTTTAAATATTACAGTTCAGTTCGTAGAATATACCGTATATACTTGATACGCCATTCAAATTTGGGTTCACAATTCAGGAGAAAACGTAATGAGTGAAAATAACACACCAGCCAAAACAACGGTCAGAGCGGCTGTAGCAAAAAAAGCTCCAGTTGCGCGCAAACGCGCGACACCGAAAGCAATTGTTGCCAAAGCGGAAAAAAAGATCAAGAAGGAAAAGAAAGTTGAAGTAAAAGTTAAGGTGGTACGGGATAGTTTTACCATGCCGCAAACGGATTACGATCTGATTGCCGAAATAAAACAGAAAGCACTGAAAGCAGGGCTTCATGTAAAGAAGAGCGAACTGCTCAGAGCCGGATTGCAGGCCCTTTCAAAATTGAATACTGCGCAATTAAAGCAAACGGTAATCAATCTGGAAAAAATAAAAACCGGACGCCCAAAAAAAGTCTGACCGGCTAACAAATATTTAGTCATCTTCCGAGACAGCAGGCTTTCCTGCCAAGGTCTCGAGCAATAAAGCTTGGGCGGATTTCGGAGTAGCACTACGCGTGGTCTTTAAATGCCAGCCACCGTCGCCATCCATTTCCCAAGCTTGGCTATTGTCTTGCAGGCAGGACTTCAAGCCTTCGTCAATAACTCGCTTCTTGAGTTTGGTATCAAGAATAGGAAAGCAAACTTCGATGCGCCGGAAGAAGTTGCGATCCATCCAATCTGCGCTGGATAAATAAACGTCGTGCGCAAGGTTATTGCGGAAATAGAAAATACGGGGATGTTCCAGGAAGCGGCCAATAATTGAGCGCACGGTAATGTTGTCTGAAAGTCCGGGTACTCCCGGACGCAAAGCGCAAACACCGCGAACAATCAACTCAATTTTAACCCCTGCACGTGAAGCCTCATAAAGCGCCATAATGACCTCTGGCTCCAGCAAAGAATTCATCTTGGCAATGATGTGCGCATTTTTACCGGCTTTGGCCAGCTTGATCTCATTTTGAATTGAACGCAAAACCTGGCTGTGCAACGAAAAAGGGGATTGCCATAAATGGGTTAGCTTGCTGGCTTTACCCAAGCCGGTAAGCTGTACGAATACCTGGTTTACGTCAGAGCAAATTTCCTCGTTGCAGGTAAACAGGCCGAAATCGGTATAAAGCTTTGCCGTGCGTGGATGATAATTACCCGTGCCCAAATGCACATAACGACGTAACTTACCTTCCTCGCGGCGTATTACCATCAGCATTTTAGCGTGGGTCTTGTGGCCGACCACACCGTAAACAACATGAGCACCGGCCTGTTCAAGACGACTTGCCCAATTGATATTGGCCTCTTCATCAAAACGCGCCAGCAGTTCCACCACAACCGTGACCTCTTTGCCACCCTGGGCCGCGCCAATAAGCGCTTCCATCAAAGCCGAGTCTGCGCCGGTGCGGTAAACGGTTTGTTTAATGGAGACAACCTGAGGGTCGGTTGCTGCCTGCTGAATGAAATCGATAACAGGACGGAAAGACTGGTAGGGGTGGTGCAGCAAAACGTCACCCTTGCGGATTAGCTTGAACATGTCCGCCCCCTTTTTTTGCAGCGCGACAGGCATGCCGGGCGTGAAGGGTGGAAATTTCAAATCATCGCGATCAACCTGGTCGGGTATGCGCATCAAGCGCACAAGATTTACCGGACCCTGAACACGGTACAAGTCGTCCGGTTTTAGTTCGAATTGCAGTAACAAAAAGTCGGCCATTTCAGGAGAGCAGTTGTCGGCTACTTCAAGCCGTACCGCATCGCCAAAATGCCGCTGCGGCAATTCGCCCTGCAGACTGATACGCAAATTTTTTACTTCTTCTTCATCCACGAACAAGTCACTGTTGCGTGTGACACGGAATTGATAGCAACCCAATACTTCCATGCCCGAAAACAATTCACCCACATGTGCATGCAATATAGAAGACAGAAAAACGAATCCGTTTTCACAATCAGATAACTCGGCGGGCATCTTAATGGCGCGAGGCAATACACGAGGTGCTTGAACAATAGCCTTCGCGGAGTTGCGACCAAAAGCGTCTTTGCCATTGAGCTCAACAGCGAAATTCAAACTCTTGTTGAGCACGCGCGGGAATGGATGCGACGGATCAAGGCCGATCGGAGTCAGGATCGGCATTACTTCACGCAAGAAAAAGTCTTTTATCCAGGCGCTCTGCGCCTCGTTCCAATGCGTGCGGCGAAGAAAGCACACCCCTTGCGTCGCAAGCGTGGGAACCAGGTCTTTGTTAAATATTTGATACTGCTGTTCGATAATCTGGTGCGCCTGATCGCGAACCCGCTTGAGAATTTGTGCTGCATCCAGACCGTCCGGCCCGGAGGAAACAGCACCCAATTTAATTTGTTCCTTGAGTCCGGCTACCCGAATTTCAAAGAACTCATCAAGGTTGCTACTGACAATGCACAAATACTTTAGCCGCTCCAGCGGTGGAATTGTTGGGTTTTCGGCTTGCGCCAGCACACGCCTGTTGAATTCCAGCAGGCCAAGTTCACGATTGAGAAATTGTTGCGGAGGATATTGTTTGGACACTTTAGATGCTCGTATTAATGTGCTGGTGGTACGAACCCCGAGGGCATTTGGGTGCCTGCGCCAAAGAAATAATTCTCCATTTGTTCCGAGAGATACTTGCGAGCTTTGGGGTCGGCCAAATTTAGCCGATTCTCGTTTACCAGCATAGTCTGAAATTTTATCCACCCCTGCCACGCTTCCTTGGACACGTTCTCGTAAATGCGTTGCCCCAGCGGGCCCGGGTAAGTCGGACGATCAAGCCCCTCTGCTTCGCGACCGAGTTTTACACACTGCACTAATCTTGCCATTTTTTAACTCCATATCGGGGAAACAATAACCGTCATGTATGACGGGGAAATTACAAGCAATAGTAAATGAAAATCAGAAATACTTCACGATTATAAAGTTCTCATAAAAACTTTTGAACGGCGCTCGTAATTGTAAAGCGCTTTTTTTTCTTCAGGAAGCTGATTTGGGTCGACCTCGTTGAATCCGCGCTCGACAAACCAGTGTGCAGTGCGGGTGGTTAAAACAAAAAGCTTGTCAAAGCTTTGAGCTAAAGCCTCCGTGCTCATGTGCCTCAGCAACGCGTCACCATAGCCATGGCCGCGGTAGTTGGGATGCACCGCCATACAGGCCAATTCGGCAGCCTTGGAATCCGGGAAAGGATATAAAGCAGCGCAGCCAATGATACTGCGATCATGCACCAATACGACAAATCTATCGATCTCGCGTTCCAGCAATTCACGTGAGCGCCGAACCAAAATTCCCTCGGCCTCAAGTGGGCGAAGCAGTTTTAAGATGCCACCAACATCGTTGATAGTCGCATCACGAATGGTGTTCAATGAGCTTTCCACCACCATGCTGCCAATCCCCACATCAGAAAACAGTTCCTGAAGCAAAGCCCCATCCTGATGACGACTGATAAGGTGGGTACGGGCAACACCCGCTTCACATGCGCGGACTGCGCAGGGTAAAAACAGCGCGACATCATCAGGCAATTGTTGCTTGCCAGACAAAATCTCGTTGGCAGTAGAAATTGTTAACTCGGGTAACAGTGTCCCCTGTTTGTCAACGACGCCATCGGTATCCATGAGAAAGATCAACTTGTCCGCGTCGAGCGCTATAGCAGTAGTTGTAGCGACATCTTCCAGCGTCAAGTTAAAGACCTCACCGGTGGGCGAGTAACCCACAGGCGAGAGCAATACAACCTCATTGAATTCCAGCCGGTCTTTAATGGCGGCAAAGTCCACTTTGCGCACGCAGCCAGTATGCAATAAATCAACACCGTTGATTACGCCAATGGGCTGGGCGGTAATAAAATTACCACCAGCAACACGAATATCCGCATTGGCCATGGGGGAATTTGCCAGCCCCATCGAGAGCAGTGCTTCAACTTCCAAACGAGTGCGCCCAACAGCTTCCTTAACGCATTGCATCGTGTCGGTATCGGTCAAGCGAATGCCCTGATGGTAACGGTCAGAAATATTGTTGTGTGACAAGTGCTGCTCAATTTGCGGGCGCGCACCATGCACTAAAATCAAGTGCACGCCCAGGCTTGCGAGCAAATTAAAGTCATGGGTAAGCTCGACGAATTTACCATCGGCGACGACCTCTCCCCCAAAGGCAACGACAAATGTTTTACCGCGAAATGCATTGATGTAGGGTGCAACAGAACGGAACCAGGCAACGAATTCAGCAGGGTTTTGGGCAAAATGTTGTGGCATGTCGGATCAGTGGCAAATGAGTAGGGCGCAGTATCCTGCAATGGGGCCTAAGAACGCAATAGTAATTCAGGCTCAAGAGCCGTCACTCTTCATTCAGCAGCTTTCCCGCTATCGCCCAGTTTTCATCCGGTAATTCATCGAAGACTATGTAAGTATAAGAAGCTGGTTTATGCGCGATGCGCTCCAATGTGTCTGTAATTTCGGCAGCGATTGTGGATTTTTGTTCGCGACTTAATGTCCCGGCGATGCGGATGTTTACATATGGCATTTTCGCCTCCTTTGCGAATTAATTGAAATCTCCCCACAACGTTTGCAGGGCGCTGATGCCGGCAATGGCGGCCGTTTCGGTGCGCAGTACGCGCGGGCCGAGCAGGATTGGCGCGAAATCCATTTGCAGCGCGATATTGGCTTCGTCTGCGCTAAAGCCGCCTTCGGGTCCGATCAGTAGTGTGGCGCTAATTTGTGGTTTGGGCTGCGCATGCAATTGGGTGGCACCGCCCGGCAAAAGGATAAATTTACTGCCAGAGGCTTTGTGCCTAGATAATAGCCATGCTTCCAATTCAATCGGGGCATAAATCAGCGGCAGATCATTGCGGCCGCTTTGTTCACAAGCGGAGATGGCGACACTGCGCCAATGTTCGGCGCGCTTTTCAGCTCGCGCGGCTGAGAGTTTCGCAATACTGCGTTGAGATTGAACGGGCAAAATTTCGGCGGCCCCAAGTTCGGTGGCTTTTTGTACGATCAAATCCATCTTGTCACTGCTGCACATGGCTTGGGCCAATACGATATGCAGTCCGGAGCTTACCGGAGTCATGCAGGTTTGCAGGTTGCCAAGTATGACGCGTTTGCCGGAAATCTGATTAATAGTGGCATCCAAAGCATTGCCGATGCCGTCAAATATTTGCACTGCGTCATTTACCCGCAGTCGCAAAACTCGGCTTGCATGGTGGGCAGCGGCGGGGGGCAGCTCGAAGTTTGTGCTTAACGGCAAAGGGGGTGGACAATAGAAGCGTGGTGCTGACATGGCTGGATACGGGGTGATTGATTGGGCGTGATAATATAACGACTCAAAAAGAATTTGTTGTTTTAGGAGAATTTTATGGTGAGTTTACAACCCCCCTTATGCGACGTTGGGTGGGAAGCGCGGCCCTTTGATCTAGTGGGAGTTGACGGTAAGCGCCACACATTGGATAGCGCGCGCGGTAATAATGGGCTGCTGGTGATGTTCATTTGCAACCATTGCCCCTATGTGAAATCCATTCGTGAGCGCATTATCCGGGATGTGCGCGAACTCCAACAACATGGAATAAACAGTATTGCCATTATGTCCAATGACCCGGCTGACTATGCCGAAGACTCGTTCGACAACATGAAGCAGATTGCCGAACAATATAAATACCCTTTTCCTTATGTATGGGATGATACTCAACAGATTGCAAAAGATTACGGCGCGGTGTGTACACCGGACTTTTTTGGCTTTAATGCAAAACTGGAATTGCAATATCGGGGCCGTCTGGACGCCTCGCGCAAAGAGACCGTGCCGGATGCCCCGCGCGACTTATACAATGCGATGCTGCAAGTTGCGCAAACCGGACACGGGCCGCATGAGCAGATAGCCAGTATGGGCTGCTCAATAAAATGGAAAGAAGACGAGTAACCGGACAGCTTGGCTGGGCGATGGTTATATCTCTCAATTTAAGGAGGAGAAGTGAAAATAATAATTTTGGGCGCAGGGCAGGTCGGCTCGACGGTGGCTGAAAACCTGGTCAGCGAGGCAAATGACATCACAGTAGTTGATAACGATGCGGCAAAGTTGCAGACATTGCAAAATCGTTTTGATTTGCGCACTCTGGTTGGCAATGCCTCTCATCCGAGCGTGTTGAAACGGGCCGGGCTTGCCGATGCAGACATGCTGCTGGCGGTGACGCAAAGTGATGAAGTCAACATGGTGGCATGCAAACTGGCCGCAAGTTTGTTTAACACGCCAACACGGATTGCCCGCATCCGTGCCGCCGATTATCTGGCGCATCAGGAAATATTTTCAAACGATAATTTTTGTGTGGATTATTCAATCTGCCCGGAACAAATACTGACTGACTATATTCGCAAGCTCATCGAATTTCCCGAGGCATTGCAGGTATTGGAATTCGCCGACGGCAAAGTTTCGTTGGTTGCAGTGCGGGCTTTTGAGGGCGGACCACTGGTCGGGCGTGAATTGAAATATTTGCGTACACACATGCCACAGATAGAGACGCGAGTAGCGGCAATCTTCCGCCAAGACCGTCCTATCATGCCGGAAGGCAGTACAGTAATAGAGGATGGCGATGAAATATTTTTTATTGCCGCAAGCAAAAATATTCGCAGGATATTGAAAGAATTGCGTCGCATGGACAGACCGGCCAAGCGTGTAATGATCGTAGGCGGGGGCAACATTGGACGCCGTCTGGCTTTGTCGCTTGAAAACGACTACCAGGTCAAACTTATCGAGTTCAACAAAAAGTCCTGCGAAAAACTGGCCGGCGAGCTTTCGAAAGCATTAGTTTTGAATGGTGACGGTACGGATGAAAACCTGCTGGAGTCTGAACACGTGGGCGACGTCGACGTTTTTTGTGCGCTTACGAATGACGATGAAAACAATATCATGTCTTCATTGCTGGCAAAGAAAGCGGGCGCACGCAAGGTGATTTCCTTAATCAATCGAAGTGCGTATGTCGGTCTGGTGCAAGGTGGCAAGATTGACATTGCGCTGTCGCCGGCGCATGTGACCATCGGCTCATTGCTGGCGTATGTGCGCCAGGGGGATGTCGCGGCCGTTCACTCTTTGCGTCGGGGTGCGGCAGAGGCCCTGGAGCTGGTGGCGCACGGAGATCGTCAATCTTCGCAAGTGGTAGGGCGCCGTGTCGACGAAATTGAATTACCAAAAGGAGCGACGATTGGAGCTGTTGTGCGCGAGACCGAGGTTTTGATGGGACACCATGACACGGTAATTGAATCCGAAGACCATGTCATCGTTTTTGTCATTAACAAGCAGATGATACGAAAAATAGAAAAGCTGTTTCAAGTGAAAGTCGGATTTTTTTAATGACGCGCGCTCTTACCGTTATCAATGCGCTGGGAATGTTGCTGGTAGTGTTCAGCATCAGTTACATCATGCCCATAGTTTGCGCATTGATCAATGAGGATTATTCAGTGTTGCGGGATTTCATTCTGGCCATGCTGTGGACGTTTTGCGCGGGTGTGTTGATGTGGATTTTTACGCGCAGATACAAGGGCGAGTTATCGATACGCCACGGCTATTTGCTGGTAGTCGGGATGTGGACGGCAATGCCCGCTTTCGCCACTTTGCCATTATTGCTGGGAATAAACGAACTGTCTTTTACAGATGCATATTTTGAAACAATGTCCGGGCTTTCCACCACCGGGGCAACGGTATTGTCGGGCTTGGACAAGCTCTCACCCTCGATAAATCTCTGGCGTCATGAGTTGAGTTGGTTAGGCGGAATGGGAATCATCGTTCTGGCCGTTGCGATTTTGCCCCTGCTCGGAATCGGTGGGAGGCAACTGTTCAAAGCGGAAATGCCCATGAAAGACTCAGCATTGACGCCGCGGATTACAGAGACGGCACGCAATTTGTGGTTGGTATATTGCATGATCACCATAATGTGTGTTGTGCTGCTCAAATTGGCGGGAATGAACTGGCTGGATGCTATCTGTCACGCTTTTTCAGCGATGAGTCTGGGTGGTTTTTCCACGCATGATAGTAGTGTAGGCTATTTTAATTCGCCACTCATCGAGTTCGTGCTGATCGTCTTTATGTTACTGGCAGCGATGAACTTTTCTACACACTTTCTGGCTTTGCGCGGCAAAACATTAAGAGTATATTGGCAAGACAAAGAAGGATTGGCCACCGTGGGCGTAGTAGTGGCGAGTTGCTTTGGTGTGGCATTATTTCTTTGGTGGAAGGGAACATATCCCAACTTTTTAACTGCGTTGCGTTTTGCCAGTTTCAATCTTGTTTCGATAGCAACCGATTGCGGCCTTAACAATGCCAATTTTAATCAGTGGCCAATCTTTGCTCCGATGTGGATGTTGTTTTTGAGTTGTGTCTGCGCAAGCTCCGGCTCTACGGGGGGCGGAATAAAGATGGTGCGAACAATGATCTTGTTTAAACAGGCCGGGCGCGAGTTCATCAAGCTTTTGCACCCAACAGCGATTAATCCGATGAAAGTGGGAGGCAGTGTCATTCCCAACAATATAGTGTTTGCAGTATTGGGTTTCATTTTTTTGTATTTTATGACGGTAGCAACCTTGACATTTGTTCTGCTTATTAGCGGGCTGGACTTTATCACGGCATTTTCTGCTGTTATCGCATGTATCAACAACGCGGGGCCGGGATTAAATGCGGTTGGGCCGGCAGGAAATTATTCCGGACTGACAGATTTCCAAACCTGGGTCTGCACGCTTGCTATGCTGGTGGGGCGGTTGGAGATTTTTACGTTTCTAATTATTTTTACGCCGCGTTTTTGGCAACGATAAATTAACTTATAGAATAGATTGTAAAACTGCGCTGAGTTTGACATGAATCAAATAATCAGTTTCTATATTCAAGTAGCATAGATTGCAAAATAAGAATTGATAATTCAGAAACTATCCCGGGAGAACTAAAGTGGCAATCGAGTTATTTAACAATGGCAAACATATGTGCTTGATGTTTAATGATCTGGTGGATGATAAAACCGATATTGCAGTACAGGCGAACCAGTTTTTGATTGTTGATAACGGGCACGGAGCGTTGCTGGATCCGGGTGGCAACATGACTTACAACGGTTTACTAATGGAGATGCATAATTACTTCCCGCCCAAGAGGCTTGAGTACATTTTGGCGTCCCATGCTGATCCGGATATTATCGCATCAGTGAACAAATGGATGATTCATGCTGACTGCAAAGTCGTTATTTCCAAGTTGTGGGCAAGATTTGTCCCGCACTTTTGTAGCGTGGGTAACAGTGAAGGGCGGATAACAGGCATACCCGACGAAGGTATGAATTTACCTTTGGGCGACACTGCTATCAAGGCTATTCCCGCGCATTTCATGCATTCCGAAGGCAACTTTCAATTTTATGACCCGGTCAGCAAAATCCTGTTTACTGGAGATATGGGCGCATCTATCGTGTCGGACGATGAAGCCAAGTTAACAGTGGAAGACTTTAATTCACATATTAAGTTGATGGAGGGCTTCCATCGTCGGTATATGATTTCCAATAAAATCTGTCGCTATTGGGTAAATATGGTGCGCGAGTTGGATGTGGAATGGATCGTCCCGCAACACGGCAAATCATTTAAGGGTAAAAAAATGGTTAAACAGTTTCTTGACTGGATAGAGCAATTACCATGCGGGGTAGACTTGATGACACAAGACAACTATCGCATTCCTAAGTAAGTGGTGGACAGGAATGACATGTTAACGTCAAGGAACTACTTGTTTTTGTTGCGTAACCATCACGCGTTGCGTATATTGGTGTTCGCACAAATGCGGGAGTCCGAGCTTGCTGGGAATCAAATCTTTCTGCAAGTACATGCACAGCTAACGATCAACAAAATGATTCCGAGTGAATAAGGTAAAGTCTCTATGATACAACGCAATACAGCAACGGCAAATCCCCGCGATTATCATAATGTCGAGAAAAATGGGGAATTGGCGTTAGCGTTATTCACTAGCTACTACCGTGCTCATAACCATTCGGGCAAGCTGTACGATGATGTCCCAGATTTTTTCTTGTTTAAACCGGCAGTACTGGAAGGGCACGAACTAGCCCCGCGTAACTCAGAGAAAATATTGTTGGCTGACTGCATTCGACGCGCCAACGAACGAGATGGATTCATTGGTGTTACCAGGCATCGCAACGCCAAGCTTGGCTATTATTGGCTTGAGTTATCAGTGATGCCCTTTATGCTGGGTGATGCAGTGACCAAAGAAAATAAAGGCGAATTTTTTTATTTGATCACCAAGTTTATTGAATACACCAAGCATAATCCGAAGGCTTATGGGAATTTGACAGCCGAAATTGATTCGGACAAAGACCTTGCGCTGATGCTGACAGAAATAAGCAAAACGGCAGCGCGGTTGAGCGAAACGCTAAAAGTCTACCCGGAACATATGCTAGTGTCGTTTAATCCAAAGTGGCCCGTTGCCGAACTTAAGAAATTACTTCATTCGCTAAAAGAAAGTGATCAGGATTGGTGTGAGATGTTTTTTGAATACTTGATTTATGTGATGGGTAAGAAGACCAGAGGTTGAGAGAAAGTAGAAATGTTCTACCCCTTAAGTATTAAACTGCGCAGCGACTTTGTCGCTGGACGAAGTTGAAGGTTGAATTATCGGGTCTGGAAACTGATGAATACTTGCAATTTGTCAATATTTGCGACAAATTCGCCATGACATCTACTGCGGGATAAGTTAGCATTGATGCCTCTAAATCATTCAAAGCGAATTGACGAGCACGATAGTGCCAAATGGGGAGGAGTGAGTTGAGCGAGAATTTGCCACTGTCTGGGCTAACGGTAGTACTAATTGACGACAGCAATACGATTCGGCGTAGTGGAGAAATATTTCTGTCGCAGGCGGGCTGTAAGGTCGTTCTTGCGGAAGACGGATTTGATGGTTTGTACAAAGTGGTTGATGCCCAGCCAGACATTATCTTTGTAGATGTGATGATGCCGCGTTTAGACGGCTATCAAACTTGCGCCCTGATTAAAAATCATCACGAATTCAGAAATATCCCCGTGGTCATACTAACCAGTAAAGATACGCTTTTTGATCGTGCGCGAGGGAAACTGGTTGGGTCAGACCAGTATCTCATAAAACCGTTTAACAAAAAAACCCTGATTGAAACCGTAATTACGCATACACAGCAACATGGGGGACAAAACTATGGCCATTAAAAAAATTCTGGTTGTGGACGACTCGGCAACCGAGCGCCATATTATCGGAGAGACTTTGAGTAAAAAAGGCTTCGAGGTTATATTCGCCGAAAACGGAGAAGCTGGGGTTGCCCAAGCGAAACTGAACAAACCGGATTTAGTTATTATGGATGTGGTTATGCCTGGAATGAATGGATTTCAAGCGACTCGGGCAATAACCAAAGACCCGGAAACAGAACATATTCCGGTGCTGATATGCACGACTAAAGATCAAGAAACGGACAAGATTTGGGGGTTGCGGCAAGGGGCAAAAGATTATGTGGTCAAGCCTATTGATCCAGTGCAATTGTTAAGCAAGATCGCATCGCTGGGATAAAGGGTAACACCCGCCAAATATCGCTATGTCAAAGCGCCTGAATTTGCGAGAGTTTCAACAAAGCCTGAGTGATCGCATGCAGGCGAAGAGTCGCGTTGGCGACAAGGCTTCTACTTTGGGCGTCCTGATAGCAGGCCAACATTGGCTGGTAGAAATGGCGGATATTAGCGAAGTACTGCCCGTGCCGCCTTTTACACATGTGCCATTAAGTAAGAAGTGGTTTCGAGGTGTGGCAAATATACGGGGAAATTTGTACTGCATTGCAGATATTGCTGCATACCGGCGTAAAGGAGAAGTAGTGGCCGATTCGTCCAATCGAGTGTTGATTGTGGCCGAAAGGCATGCTTTTAATGCGGCATTATTAGTAGATCGTGCTCTCGGTTTGCGCGATGCGAGGAAATGGCACCAAAGTACTCATGACGGACAAATTGGGTATCAAGATGAACAAGGTATCTTATGGCACAAGCTGGATGTTACTGATTTATTGAATCAGATTGAATTTTTGCAGGTGGGTATTTGATAATTCTTTGGTAGCAGTTCCTTTGAAGGGTAGAAAAACAAAATGGCATTCAAACTGAACTTATCCAAACTAAAGTGGTTCGGGAAAAAAAACTTAAATGACGCATTAAAAGTGCCCGGCTTCAAGTTGCCGTTTCTTGGGCAAATGGAAGTGGCGCAGCAGTTAAAAATATTGGGTTTGGCGGCGGGCGCATTTCTGATAGTTGCGGCAATCGCGGCGTATATCAATTCTCGCGAGAATGCATATAACGCCGGATATGTGGGCCAGTCCAGCAAGTTGCTGATGTTGTCGCAACGCTTGGCCAAAGACGCGCAATCAAGTTTGACGGGTGATTCGGATGCCTTTGACGGACTGGAGCAAAGTAAAAAAGATCTTTCCTCCGTGATTGCGATTTTGGATAAGGGGGATCGCTCATTGCCGGCAACGGGGGGAGAGGCCAGAGACGCGCTTAATGTAATTATAGTAGCTGCAAACAAAACATTGGAGGATGTGCAAAAAGTTGAAGACGGACGTCCGGGTTTAGTAACGTTGGCAAATGCGATTGCAATTATTAATGATACAAGCTCGGAGTTTCGCGGTATTGCCCAGCAAATGATGGAAAGTTATTCCGGCGAACAAAAATTACAGGCAACCCGCTTGGTTTTGAACGTTGAGCGTATTTCCAAAGATGCGGCGAAAATGTTGGCTCGTGATGTGACGATCAATCAATTGGCACAGATGGGTGTGGATACCTACGCTGCCGAGGAGGAACTGGCCGCGTTGCCAGCAGGGGATCCTAAAGTCCAGAATGCGACCAAGTTGTTTGACGCTTACCGTACCAGTGTGGAAATTCTGGTGTCTCAAGCGCTCAATCTGGTCGACGCCAAAGAAGCCGCAAAAGCAATTGTGGTGGACTCGGATGTGTTGCTGTCCAAATCCCAAACACTGGTTAATAGCTATCAATTGGACATGATCACGCGCATCTCCGGATTTATCGCGATGATGTCCGCAGCGTTGACTTTATTATTGCTGCTGATGATCTCAAAGGAATACCTGGACGATGCGCAACGTCGTGCCAAAACGGCAGAACAGGCCAATAAACAAAATCAAACCGCGATTTTGCGCTTGATGAACGAATTGAGTGATTTGGCGGAAGGAGATTTGACGATACGCGCAACAGTATCCGAAGACATTACCGGAGCGATTGCCGACTCGGTTAACTATACCGCAGAGGAGCTTCGTAAACTGGTGACACGCATTACTGCGGCGGCGGATCAGATTTCAACAGCAACAAGAGATGCTGACGTGGTTTCGAAAGGGTTGCTCGATGCGACACAAAAGCAAAAGCGTGAAATTCAGGGTGCTGAAGAGGCGGTAACATTGATGGCCAAGTCAATTCGGGAAGTTGATGCGAGTGCCGCGCAATCCGCGAATGTGGCGAAAAGAACACTGGCGGCAACGGAACAGGGTGCGCAAGCTGTGCGCAATACAATTAGCGGGATGGATGGCATTCGCGAGCAAATTCAGGAAACATCGAAACGGATTAAGCGACTTGGCGAAAGTTCACAAGAAATCGGGGAAATTGTCGATTTGATTTCCGATATTACCGAACAGACCAACGTGTTGGCATTGAATGCGGCTATTCAGGCCGCATCGGCAGGGGAAGCCGGACACGGCTTCTCAGTAGTTGCTGAAGAAGTTCAACGCCTGGCGGAGCGGTCTGGCGAAGCAACCAAACAGATCAGCGTACTGGTAAAAACAATTCAAAGCGATACCCACGACGCGGTGGTGGCGATGGAAAAGAGTACCGTGGGTGTGGTCGAGGGGGCGAAACTTTCCGAAGATGCAGGACAGTCATTGAAGGAAATTGAACAAGTTTCAAATGAATTGGCTCGTCTGATTGACAGCATTACTGTGTCTACACAAGTACAAACCGACATGGCCGGCGAAGTTTCAAACGTGATGAGAGATATTTTGCAAATCACCGGCCAAACTACCGAGGGTACGCGTTTGACCGCCAACTCGGTTGCGCAAATGACCGGCCTTGCTTCCGACCTTAAAGGGTCGGTGGCAGGTTTCAAATTGTAACCCTTTGAAATTGCGGCAACATGATTAACCAGACACATTTCGATCTCGCGGCATTCTCCGGCGTCAAGCCCAGCCTAGATGCGTCGCTGGGCGAAATCAGCGTAAGCATGGAACAGTTTCTGGCAGCTCCGGCGCTCAATTCAACGTCGCTGGAGGCGGCGTGTAGCGAAATAAAACGCTTGTCGGGCGCGCTAAAAATGGTGCATATGGACGGCGTAGTTGTGATTTGTTCAGAACTCGTAAATGTTCTAAATGAATTATCTGCCAATCCGGGAATGGTCTCGGCACTCCACCGGGACGTTTTGCGTCGCACCTTGCTCGGGCTGACTCATTTTCTGGACTCGCTTTCCGGTGGTGCGGAAAATGTCACACTTAGGTTGTTCCCCCAATATCAAGAGTTGCAGCAATTGCGCGGATTGGAAATGGCGTTCGAGACGGATTTATTTTTCCCTGACTTGGAAGTTCAGCCTTCGCCAAGCGCTTTGGACATTGCTCAGCAAGATAATGATGCAACCGTTCGCCTAAAATCTGTACGCAGACAGTATCAGCAAGGTTTGTTGCACTATCTGCGACAGGATGATGTTCCTTCTGCATTTCAATTAATGCAGCGAGCGATTGAGACGGTGACAAATCGTGTTGAGCAAGACGATAGCCGGACATTTTGGTGGGTGGCCTTGGGGTTGCTTGATTGCGCTAGACTAGCTGGCTTGCCGCCGGAGTTAAGTGCCCGAAAATTGTTTGGACGAGTTGACCGCCAGATGCGGGCGGTAATTGAAGGTAATAAACTGGACACTCGCCCAGTAATGAATGAAATGCTTTATTTAATAGGGCGCAGTCATAGTGTCAGTGATCGAGTTGAGGAAATTAAACAAACTTACGCGCTGGATCAGTACCTGCCGGAACTTCCCGCATTGCCTGCCGGAGAGGTCGCCCAAGTGCTTGCGCTCATGCATGACCAATTTCGGGTAGTTGAAGAAAGCTGGGAATTTTGTACCCTGGATGATGCAGCTGCATGTGGCAAATTTGTTGAAAATATAGGCCATTTGGCTTTGCAAAGTGAAAAACTGTACCAAAATACTTTGCAGCCGTTGGTCAAACAGATCCATAGCGTTTCAAAACAGTTGGGCGATCCGGAGCAAGCGAAACTCGTTGCTATGGAAATGGCGATGTCGTTGCTGCTACTGGATAGCGGCATTGAACACTACAATCACTTGGGTAGCGGATTTCAAGAGCAGGTTCGTATTTTGTCCGACCGAATGCACGCAGAGCTCAGCCACCAGCCAGTGGATGCCAGACAGATGGAAGAGCTTGTCGATCTTCATTGCCAAATGGAAATGCAGGAAGTTACAGCACCGCTGGTCAATGAAATGCTGATCAATCTTCAGCATATTGAACAAGGTCTAAACGCATTCTTTGGTGACGCATCCAAGCGTGATGAGTTGAATGGATTGCAGCGTCTTTTAGGGCAGATTAACGGTGGCTTGCGCATCTTGTCCATGGTGTCGGCGGAACAGTTGCTGAATGCTATTCAGGAAAGAGTGCGCTCATTTGAAGGGGTCGCGACAGTTCCAAACCCGGCAGAGAGCCACGCTTTGGCCCGTGCGGTGAGTGCGTTGGAAGATAGTTTACAACGTCAGGCACATGGACAGAAGCATGATACCGACGCCTTGCTTGCCTCGTTGGAAGAACTGACCACATTACGCGAGGCAACACCGCCAACTCAACCGCCAATCCAACCGGTTGATGCCGGGCAACCTGCTGAAGCCGCCAGACTGCAGCGGCCTCTTGGTGAAGATCAGGAACTGCTTGAGGTATTTCTTGAGGAAGCGCAAGAGGTGTTGGGAATTATTCATGACAATTTGGAAATTTGTCAGTTACATCCTAATAGTCAAGAACCAATAATAACAATCCGGCGCGGATTTCACACGCTTAAAGGAAGCGGACGCATGGTCGGATTAACCGATCTCGGAGAGGTGGCGTGGGCGATTGAACGAGCGATGAACAAATGGTTGCTTGATAAGAAACCAGCAACTCAGAATTTGTTGCAATTTATTAATCAGGCAGAACAAGCCTTCTCAGACTGGGTGGAGGCGCTTTACAGTCAAGGCGGTGTGCGTATTGTAGCAGGGGACTTGTTCAGCATAGCAAATCAAATTGAACAAGGTGCTGATTTGGATGTCGTCATGCAACCAAAGGCGACAGCAATACCGGAGCAGCCGCAAGTTGTCGAAACCGTAGAGCCAGAGGAATCGGACCAAGTGATTATCGGAGAAATTTCGCTTTCTCCGACTTTGTTCAAAATTGCCAGCGAAGAAGCCAAGCAGAATGCACTTGCATTGCAACGGCAATTGGCCAGTCTGCGCGCAGCTACTCCGCCACAGGTGCAATACGATTTCATGCGCGCTGCTCACACGCTGGCGGGCGTTAACCGTACCATGGGCTTTACCGACGTGGCAGCACTTGCCTATGCTTTGGAAGGCTGGCTACAAGCCCGGATAGACCAAACTTTTACATTAAGTGAGGGACAATTGCAGATGCTTGATTCGGCCATCTCATCCCTTGATGAAATGGCGCAAAGTATTTGTGATAAACAAATGCCGCTGCCGCGTTTCGACTTGGTAAGCCAATTGCAAGCCGATAAAGACAACTTGGTTCAAGAAGCCTCGTTGCAACTGCATTCCTCCGAAGTAATGCCAGCCGTTTCAGAAGTGCCTGTACAGCGGCCCCCGTCTGCTGAGATCAAGCAAATCGCCGAGCAAGTTCAGGCACCAAAGTTGCAGATTCGAGATGACGTTGATGAGCAGTTGCTTCCCGTATTTTTGGAAGAGGCGGACGATCTGCTGCCAAAAATTGGTGCGGGAATACGTGCTTGGCATGAGAAGCCGGATGATGAACAGAGCATGAGGCAGTTAACGAGATTGCTGCACACGGTTAAAGGTAGCGCGCGAATGGCTGGCGCAATGCGCATCGGCGAGATTGCACATGGAATGGAAGACCGAGTGCAACGTGCGGCCAAAAAACTTGAACAAGCTGATTTTTGGGACGAACTGAATAGTGATTTCGATCAAATTGCCAACTTGATCGAAGGTTTGCGCGGCAATAAAGACAAGCCAAGCGTCGCAAAAGTGATTGAAGCAAAATTTGAACGGCGCACATTGGATGTTGGTGCAGAGCGCGCGCTGGTTAGTCAGCTACGTGTACGCTCTGATGTAGTTGATCGTCTGGTGAACGAGGCCAGCGAAATTAGTGTGGCACGCTCACGTATGGAAACAGAAATGCAGGCCTTTAAGGAAGGGTTGCTGGAGCTTACCGGTAGCGTAACGCGTTTACGTAATCAATTACGTGAAATTGATATTCAGGCCGAAAGCCAAATGCAGGCGCGAGTTTCTCTGGTCACCGATGGCGTCGAACAATTTGATCCTCTCGAACTTGACCGCTTTACACGTTTACAGGAATTGACGCGCTTCATGTCGGAAGGCGTGCATGACGTACAGACGGTACAGCAACTGTTATTAAAAAACATTGACGAAACTGCGGCGGCAATGTCGGCACAAGGACGCCTTAATCGCGAATTGCAACAAGGTTTGATGAACGTCCGCATGGTGCCATTTTCGAGCATCAGCGAACGCCTGTACCGTATCGTGCGGCAAACCGGCAAAGAGTTGAATAAACGCGCCAATCTGGAGCTATCCGGAACGAGTGTAGAACTGGACAGAAGTGTTCTGGACAAAATGACCGCGCCATTTGAACACCTTTTGCGCAATGCCATGGCACACGGCCTTGAGTCTCCGGAGCAACGCGAACGATTGGGCAAGCCTGCGATTGGAGAAATTCATTTGTCATTGCGCCAAGAGAGCAATGAAGTTGTATTCGAGTTCAGTGATGATGGCGCGGGATTGGATTTAACCCGATTAGAGCAAAAAGCCTTGGACAGTGGCATGCTCCAATCAGGCGAAAAAATTACTGAAGAGCAGGCGATCCAATTGATTTTCAAGCCTGGCGTGTCGACTGCACAAGAGGTGACAGAAATATCCGGGCGAGGCGTCGGGCTGGATGTTGTAAGAAGTGAAGTTAGTGCGCTGGGTGGACGTCTTGATGTGACCACTACGGCCGGGAACGGGGTTTGTTTCACGATTCATTTGCCACTAACTTTGGCGGTAACTCGAACATTGATGGTACGGGCAGGCAGCGAGGTCTACGCGATTCCATCGACCATGATCTCGCAAGTGCAACAACTCAAGCCAAGCGGGACGGAAGCAGTCTATCGTACGCAGCAAATGGAATGGCAAGGTAAGGTTTATCCGCTGTATTACTTGACACGCTTGCTTGGTGATGAAGCGGCAGAACCGGTAATATGTCCATACAATGCATTCTTGCTCTTGCACAGCGGAGAAAATCGTATAGCGCTGCACGTTGATGAATTAATCGGCAATCAGGAAGTTGTTGTCAAGAACATCGGTCCGCAATTGGCGCGATTGCCTGGAATTGCGGGCGCTACTGTTACGGGTAGTGGAGCGGTTACACTCATTATCAACCCGATGGAGTTCGCGCAGCACAGTCAGATTTCGAGCAAGTCGGTAATAGCCGAAACAGCGGTGGTTCCCACTCATTCAGTACCGTTGGTTATGATCGTGGATGACTCGCTGACCGTGCGCAAAATTACCAGCCGTTTGCTAACCCGGATGGGATATCAGGTGGTTACGGCCAAAGACGGCGTAGATGCAATCGAACAGTTGGCGGATTTGTCACCTGCAGTGATGTTATTGGATGTCGAGATGCCAAGGATGGATGGATTCGAATTAGCCAAACGGCTACGCCAAGATTCAAAAACAAAAGAACTCCCAATCATTATGATTACCTCCAGGACTGCGGAAAAACATAGGAATTACGCTTTGGAGATGGGGGTAAATGAATATTTGGGAAAACCCTTCCAGGAAGAGGAGCTAATGGGGCACCTTCATCGTTTTGCGCCATTAACAGAAATTGCAGCGTAACTGCTTACTGATACGATTAATAACTCAATCTTTTGCAATTTCAGCCGATACTCAATTCACAGAGACAAAATTGTAAGTGAAAAGGAGATTATCATGATTGTCGTGATGAATATGAGTGATTATGATGCCGAGAATAAAATTTCGGTAGAAAGTGCGTTTAGAAACGAAGCGACGCGCGAAAACATTCACTTCACTTTGGGAATTGCCAGCCAAATACATACAGCGAAACTACCAAATCGAAACTCAACAATTCCGGCAAACTTGGCGTCAGTTGATGTTGAATACTTTTTGCGAAAGATGACTACCTGAAAGGCAGTCTAACGGAGTTGTAATCCGATCCTTCACATCACGTTGTGCGGGTTCTCGATCATTTGTTGATAGATCATACTTTGCAGGACGACACTGTCGTTAGCTTGAAGATCCTGAAATTCGATGCCGTAACGAAAGAAACCTGTTTTTTGTTCCTCGGATAAATTATCAGCACTGAGTACGGCACGAATGACTCCTTTGACAGAGAGATATGCGTCAACTTTGTGTAACTGAACACGAAACGCAATTTGCAGAATATCACCCTTGTCGCCAAGAAATTGTTTTGCCTCCAGTGAAACGCCGTTGGCACTAATATCGGATATTAATGCGGACGTTTGAGATGCGGTGCCTGTTGCACTCAGATGCACCGTAGCGATGATTCGGGATTTAATTCGAGGTGCTTTGCGTATCTTGATTCCCTGAATGTTGACCGGGAACGACAGGTGCATATACTCATATGGAATTTTGATTATCCGCTCGATGGTACAGGCAAAACCAAAGGCATTTTGGCCCGAAAAAGAGCGCATAACAACCTTTTCATTCTCCATTAGTTGTAACCGCAATCCATTGGCAGTGATAGGCACCGTCACCAGAAGACTGGCTCCCCTCAGGTAGCCGATGACTTTAACTGAAAAGCGCTCGCGGGCTAGCTGGGATGGGGGTTCCAGTTGCAAGCGGTCTTCAGCTTTCAAGCGCATATCATCGAAAGTAAAAATCGTATCCGTATTCCCTGCGTCGGCAGCGCCCGGAGTAGAAGTGGCGCTTTCGGCTGCCTGCAAAGATTGATCAATGTCCTCATTGTTGCCGGACGACTCCCAAGCAAGCTCACGATAAGCGCCGTTGGTGATAAGCTCGTCCAGATGTTTATCATCCCGAACAACGTCGCCTTCACTTAACAAAAGAAGGTATTCTTGATTGTATAGTGACCAAGGGAGTGGCTTGCCGATGACAATGTCGTTACTATTCGCTAAGATAAGACTCATAATTTATAAACTAATCCCCAAAGAATATTTCAGCGCAGGTACAAATAAACGTCTGTCCAATATTTTCGAAAAGTAAGAAAAAGAGTTTCTTTTCGGGCTTTGGTCTAAAAGTATTTGCGATTATAGTTAACAAACTTTATTTGTAGCAAAACCTTTTGTTAATGATGAGCTAATTCAGAGAATTAATTAGTGTTCGGGTGTCTGCTAACAGTAAGCCGGTAATGTTAATTCGATACTTGAGTGATACACTTATAAGGAGAGTTATTTATTGCCGTTTTTGGCGAAGTTTTCATGCGGCCAGTGTTGCATCCCAATTTTATAAGGAGACGATTATGAGCAGTCATCAGGAGAAAGGGGAAAAAAATCCCACTACTGATAGTAAACGACCATCTGATAGCCGAGCTACGGAAGAAGTCGTTGAAGCACCGAAGCTAAGTCCTCTGCGCGAAAAATTAACACTTGTTGGTCACTACATTATGCTTGGACTAGCACCAGTCATTGCTGTTTGCGCTTTGGGGGTGGCGATAGCGGCCGTGATTGGCAATCAGGCAGGAGAAGAGCAGCTTAGCAAGTCAATAGCTAAAATTGATAGCTTGAGTGTAAGTTTGGCGAGCACAAAAGGAGAGTTGGAAAAGCTTAAAGTTTCCATTGCACAGGAAAAAGGATTGCAGGAAGAAGAGCGAAAAAAACAAGAGGAGCGCTTGGCCAAAATCGTCCAAAACATAACACCATTACAACTAAAGTTGAAGATTTCTCCCACGCTTGAGGAACAATTACGTCAAACGGTAGCTGTATCAGCCGTTATGCCAACAGCCACATCAAGTACTACAGCAACGGTGACAGCAGAAAAGAAGCCGAGCTCACAAGTGCAAGTCATGAAAGAGGCGATTGATAAATACAACAAAAATAACTAGGGAATCCACATTGCGGCTAACCCTCAATTCTAAATGAAGTACGTATTGATCTTATTGCTGCTCATTCCGGCAGTTTCGATGGCAAGTCAGGATGAAGATTTTCTTGCCGCTCGTGAAGCCTTTCGCAAAGGCGATGAATATCAACTTGAGCGATTGGCTGAACGGCTAAAAAACTCTTCCCTGGAGCCTTATCTGACCTATTACAGGTTGCGTATGCATTGGGAAGAGAAAGACACCTCGGAAATTAAGCAATTTTTATCGCGACCAGAAGACACTCCGGTGATAGATCAATTTCGCAGCGAGTGGTTGAAATACTTGGGCAAGCATGAGCGGTGGACAGAGTTCGCTGCGGAGTATCCCCGTATAAAGAACGAAGATGCGGAGTTAAATTGCTACGCGCTGCAATGGCGTGAGCAGTCCGATGAAAACGGCGCGTTGCGGGATGCGCGTACAAAATGGTTCAGTGGTGCCGGACAGCCGGAGAGTTGTGCCACACTATTTGAAACAGCGATCGAAAAAAGAATTATCAACGAACAGGATATTTGGACGCGAGTTCGTTTGGCATTGGAGGCCGGAAACACATCTTTGGCCAAACAGTTGGTGAACAAGCTGCCTAAAAAATATGGATTTCCTTCGGCAGAATTAGACAAGGCAGCCTCAAATCCTGATCGTTATCTGACGAAAACAAAATGGAACCAAAACAATGAATCTCAGCGCATGGTCGCTCTATTTGCGTTGCACCGCCTGGCAAAACAGTTTCCGCAATTGGCGTTTGCACGGTGGCAAAAATTAGCGCCCGGCTTTCCAGAAGCAGAGCAACATTATTTCTACGGTTGGCTGGCTTTCGAGGCCGCGCGTTCACAAGACGCTCGGGCTATGGAGTGGTACAAAGTCGCGGGGGATGCACTATTAAACGAGACACAATTGGCTTGGCGTGCACGGGCCGCATTACGCATTCAGGATTGGCATGAGGTATGGACAAGTATCACGGCGATGTCTGTACAGCAGCAACAGGAAGCCGCATGGCGATACTGGAAAGCGCGTGCGCTCAAAGAACTGGGAAGGGCTGCCGACGCGGATGTTTTGTTTACAGATTTGAGTCACGAATATAATTTTTATGGTCAGCTTGCAGCAGAGGAACTGGGCACATCACCGGCGGCGGGTATTGTCACCGTAAGTTTTCAAACGAGTAAAGAGGAACTAAATGAAATACAAAGCTTGCCCGGTATACAGCGCACTATTGATCTGTATCGTATGGACTTGCGTGTAGAAGCAGCAAAAGAATGGTCATGGGCAATACGAAATTTTGACGATAAAAAACTATTGGTTGCGGCAGAATTGGCGAGACGCTATGAGATGTATGACCGATCCATTAATGCAGCAGAACACACAACCGCCTTGCATGATTTCAATCTTCGATATCCAGCACCATTTCGTGAAACTATGCAAGGACGTTTGCGGGAAAACGGACTGGAAGAGGCTTGGGTGTACGGTCTAATGCGCCAGGAAAGCCGTTTTGCCAACAAAGCAAAATCAGATGTTGGCGCGGCAGGTTTAATGCAAATTATGCCCGCGACGGCGAAATGGGTCGCTCGCAAAATGGGTATGCGCGACTATCGTACCGCGCTGATTCACGAGACAGAAGTGAATCTCAAGCTGGGTACGTATTACATGAAGAACATATTGTCAGCATTCGATAACAATGCGGTCATGGCATCCGCAGCGTACAACGCCGGGCCGGCAAGAGCACGTCAATGGAGGGGAGAAAAACCTTTGGAAGGAGCGATATATGTCGAGACGATTCCATTTGATGAAACCAGAGATTATGTGAAAAAGGTAATGAGCAACACGGTGTATTACTCAAAACTTTTTGACCAGCCAGCAGTCTCACTCAAACAACGACTGGGTATAATAAACGGCAAGACTACAGAGAATCAAAAACCAATTCCCGATGAGCACTGAACCGAAAAATGATTCTTACCAAATCTATTGCGTAGGTGGTGCTGTACGCGACCAGCTTCTCGGTGTGCCAGTGCAAGATCGTGACTGGGTCGTGGTGGGAAGCACTCCTGAACGAATGGAGGCTCACGGATTTAAACCCGTGGGAAGTGATTTTCCGGTATTTCTCCATCCCGAGACACATGAAGAATATGCATTAGCGCGCACAGAAAGAAAAATCGCTCAGGGTTACAAAGGTTTTACCGTGTATGCCTCTCCGGAAGTAACGCTCGAACAAGATTTGTTGCGGAGAGACTTTACCATAAATGCTATAGCGCAAGATGCACAGGGAAATTTAATAGATCCTTATGGCGGCCAAGCAGATTTGCGGGCTGGAGTGCTGCGCCATGTAAGCAGGGCATTCGCCGAGGATCCGGTACGTATTCTGCGCGCTGCGCGTTTTGTGGCACGCTTTGGCTTTTCAATTGCACCGGAAACATTAGAGCTGATGCGCTCAATGGTAGGCAACGGTGAAGTTGATGCACTGGTTTCTGAACGCGTGTGGCAAGAACTGGCGCGCGGGCTTATGGAAGCACATCCGTCGCGCTTTTTTACTGCTTTGCGTGAATGCGGAGCATTAAAAAAAATATTGCCGGAAGTGGACGGGCTTTTCGGCATACCACAGCCCGCGCATTACCATCCTGAAATCGATTGCGGTATCCACACCATGATGGTTATAGATAATACCGCCAAACAAAATTATTCTTTGGGTGTACGCTTTGCAGCGCTAACTCACGATCTTGGCAAAGCCACAACGCCTGAAGAAACCTTGCCACACCATACCGGCCACGAAGCTCGCAGTGTTGCACTGCTCAAGGTGATGAGCGAACGTCTGCGTGTTCCAGCGGACTGTCGAGAACTGGCATTGCTGGTAGCGCGCTACCATGGCGAGATTCACCGTGTGCGGGATTTGCGAGCTGACACCATTGTAAAGCTATTTGATAGTTGTGATCTTTGGCGCAAACCCGAACGATTTGAGCTTATTCTGCAAACCTGCGAATCCGATGCACATGGTCGCACTGGGCATGAGACCGATACGTATCCACAGGCTCATTATCTGATGCAGTGCGCAAAAGCCGCTCAAGCAGTGAATGCGGGAATAATTGCAAAAGCCTGCCCGGATAAATATCTGATAGCAAATAAAGTTCGTGAAACGCGAATCATGGCAGTGAAAGAGATTCTCAAAGATCTGAAAAGACATATTGCCTAGAGCTAAATTGAAGATGGCGCATGCGAAATTTGCCAATTTGGAATTTGTAAAATAGGTACGCCCATCTAGGGGGGGTAGACGGGCGTGGAGGAGAAACAACAGTAGGGGAGTACTGTCAAAGCTATTGTAGCGGCGGGAGCAGAAAAAACAATAAGTAGTACTACGTATATGGGTTGTTATTCGAAGAGGTCAATTGGGCGGTTAACAAATCTACGAAGGTGAGATTTTCTATGCCGTCATTACCGCAAAGCAGTTTTCATCGATAGGTTATTTTATTATAAATCAATAATCTATAATCATCTTCCAAGCCTGTAGCTTGTCTGCATAGCTCACCCCAGCATGAGCCGGGCTGGTAGAGGGTAGACGCTGAAAAGTCAGGGGTGGTAATCTCTGTATTCCCAATACGAACTTGTTAAAACTTTGCTCGGCTTTGATGCCGTTAAAAAATACCCGTGTAATGCGGGGGTGCAGAGTAAAGAAAGTGGCAAAGTCGTTCGCCTTCTCATTGCGGATATGCGTGTCCAGACTGCTTTCCCGCTCGCAGCTTGCAAGCACATCCCATAATGCGATGTGTGCATTAGTGAGCAATTGCAACCGATCTGCATAGGGCAAGTATGGATGAGCGCCGATGAGTTCACCCATGATTTTCCAGAACGAATTCTGTGCGTGGGCGTAGTAATGGTTTTTGCTGAGCGATTCTTTTCCGGGCATGCTGCCCAAGATTAGCACAGTTGCATTACAGTTCCCAACGGGATAAAAACAGCGGATGGTCGCGTTGGTGCTCACGTTCACAGTAGCCTTGATAAATCACCTCGCAGAAAGCCGGCCAAGGGCTCTACTATTCCTTTTCCTAACGCGATAACTTTAAATAGCTCGCCCATTTCTGCCGGACTGGTCAACTTTTGCAGTTGCGCGGAAAGAGGTGCATAGGTGTTAATATTGTTTGGCGAAACTTCCTTGAGATAATTCATCACGCCGTTGTTGAGCAGAAAATGGGCTTGCGAGGTGTAGCCAAGAAAGCTGCCTCCGTGGTCGATGGCCGTTTCGGCAATGGAAGTAAAATCGACATGCGCAGTGATATCCTGCAATCCGGGCAAATAGAATGGATCATCATGCGCGTGGTGGCGATAGTGACACATCAATGTTCCGCGAGACCGTTGTGGGTGATAATACTCGTGAGCGCCAAAACCGTAGTCGATGAATAAAAGTGCCCCCTTATCCATGCGTTCGCAAAGGCTGGCGATCAATCCCCTTGCCGCCAGAGAGATTTCGCTCAAGTAACCATCGGGCACATTGAGGGTTTGCGCAATAGCGAGCAGAGAGGCATTGACAAGCAACCTGTCCTGCCAGACAAAGTGATTATTAATAATCGATACGCCAAGCTCAAGAACTTTTTCATCAGACCAATGCAGCAGATGCATGGGCAACGCGTCCAGTACCTCATTGCCGATAACCGCACCAGAAATTGTATCCGGCAACGCATCTAGCCAACGCATGCGCGATGCAAGATGGGGCAATTTTTCGAAGATCAGGGTTTGTTGCCGGTCACGAAGATCGGCACTAACTTCCAATATTGAATAAGTTTCCGGCAGTGTACCGAGCTGTTCAAGTTCACTTAGAATATCCAAGGCTAACTTGCCACTGCCTGCGCCGAGTTCGAGAATGTGTGGAGTGCTGGCTTCCATTATTTCGAGTAATTGACGCGCTAGCGTACGCCCAAATAAAGTTGAGAGTTCTGGCGCAGTGATAAAGTCACCATCTTGTCCAAATTTACGGGGACCTGCCGTGTAATAGCCCAAGCCCGGCGCGTATAACGCCAGTTCCATAAAGCGCGAAAATGGAATCCAGCCGCCTTGAGTGGCAATATCTTGCCGGATTAATGTACTTAGGCGGTTGCTGTGGGCAAGTGCTTCGGCTGAGGGTTGGGGCAGAGATAGGGTCATGGTCAGGTATAATCCGCGAAGTTTCCAAGTGTAGTGGAGAGAGCGATGCAAGGCAAAGTTGTGTTGGTTACCGGAGGAGCAAAACGCGTTGGCGCGGCAATCTGCCGTCGCCTGCATGCAGCCGGAGCAAACATCGTTATTCACTATCGCAGTTCGTTGTATGAAGCACTGGCCTTGCGAGCAGAGTTGAACGAACATCGGGAAAATTCTGCCCACTGTGTGCAAGCCGATCTGCTGGATGTTGTCGCGCTGAAGGCAATGATTGCAGAATCAATAAAGTGCTTCGGACATCTCGATGCGCTAATTAATAATGCATCAAGTTTTTATGCAACGCCCTTAGCCAAAGTGAACGAGCTGGACTGGAACGATCTGCTGGGCACAAATCTGAAGGCGCCGTTGTTTTTGGCACAGGCGGCGGCGGAAGAGTTGCGTCTGCGCCATGGCACCATCGTGAACATTGCGGATATACATGCGGATCGCCCGATGCATGGACACTTGCTGTATAGCGCCGCCAAGGCCGGGCTAGTCGCACTGACTAAGGGCTTGGCACAAGAAATGGCACCGCTGGTTCGAGTGAATGCGGTCGCACCGGGAGTGATTAGTTGGCCGGATGATGAGGAATGGCAAGATGAAGAACGCCGCAGCAAAATTGTGGCTCATACCCTGCTCAAACGCGAAGGCCAGCCGGACGATATTGCACGTACAGTACAGTTTTTAATTGCGGATGCACCTTACATCACCGGACAAGTAATATGCGTCGACGGAGGGCGCAGCATCAATATATGAACGACATTATTCAACCCGTCCACTTTGAGCATCACTCCACCAACTTCAACCGCCTCAAGGGACGGTTGGAGCATCAGGTCGGCAAGGCCATTGGTGATTTCAACATGATTGAAGACGGCGACACGGTGATGGTGTGCCTGAGCGGAGGCAAGGATTCCTATACTTTATTGGATATTCTGCTCACACTACGCAAACGCGCGCCGATTGATTTCAAAATTGTCGCCATGAATCTGGATCAAAAACAACCGGGCTTTCCTGCCGACGTATTGCCGAATTATCTGAAAAATATCGGCGTTGATTTCCACATTGAAACACAAGATACCTATTCAATTGTCAAAGCAAAAATTCCCGAAGGCAAAACCACTTGTTCACTGTGTTCGCGTTTGCGGCGAGGTATTATTTACAAGGTGGCCGGCGATTTGGGCGCAAACAAAATCGCTTTGGGACATCACCGTGACGATATGGTTGAAACTTTATTTTTGAATATGTTTTTTGGCGGCAAGCTCAAAGCTATGCCGCCAAAACTCGTCACCGACAAAGGTGACCATATTGTTATTCGTCCGCTGGCCTACTGTGCCGAAAAAGATATCGCACGCTACGCTCGCGGCATGGAATTTCCCATCATTCCCTGCAACCTGTGCGGCTCACAGGAAAATTTGCAACGACAAAATATCAAAGGGATGCTCACGCAATGGGAAAAGGAATATCCGGGTCGCACACAGACTATTTTTACTGCCATGCAGAACGTCAAACCGTCACATCTGCTCGATGGCAGTTTGTTCGACTTCAAAAATATTCAGTTGGGAGCAGTGGTGGAAGAAGGGGACGTGGCGTTCGATTAATCGCCATTCCGGCCTGCGCCGGAATGGCGGTATTTAGAGTGTCGACGGATTCACCGCCACCTTAAAAATCACCTTGCGAATCTGCCCGTTGCTTACTAGCGGTGCATGGGCATCCTCCGGGAAGAAGATACAAAAAGCATCCGGAGGCGTAGCAATCCAAGAAGCAGGCGCGTCATGGAAGAAGCGAATGTCCTTCTCTTCGCTGTGTTCGCTCACCGGGTTGTAGCAGTCCGCCAGCGGCTTCCAGCCCATCTCATCAATGCCATCCAGCACCAATTGAATATCAATATGGTGCCGATGCGCTTCCAACTTTGCCGCCTCGCGCGGGCGCCCTGGCACATGTTCTACGATAGCAATCAGGTCATCGCCGATGATCTTGTAGCGCCCGGGAGCAAGTGCAAACAGATCGGTATTGCGAATATATTCAAACGCCTGTGGAAATAGCGGATGAAGTTGAGCGTAACGGTCAGATTGCGAAAGAGTTGAAAAAATCATAGTGTAAGACTTCCTTGACGTGCAGAAGCTGGCAGGGGTAAATCATCAGTTTTTATTACAGCAATATTTGCTCGCTTCCCATATCGAGAAATATCACCATCATCAGAATAAATCGTCGTTGTATTGTGAGCGGCTGCTATTGCAACAATTTGCCAGTCAAACTTAATTGTTGATTTTGATATTTGCTGTTTTCCCTTGGAGTCCAACGCATTCTCAAGTAGCAATGCGCATTCCATGGCAGCCCTTGAATCAAATGAAGTAATCTGAAATGCAGACTTTGTAGAAAGTCTTTGATGAATTTCTTCTCGTGCCTTCCCTGCGCGCACCATTAACTCGGTTAGGGCGGGAGTCGGAATAAGTATTTTAGTGCGATGCTTTTGAAGATCAAGAACAAGCTGATCTAGTTTGGCGCGACGATCACCCTTGAGACGCGGATTGAAGAGGTCAATTAGCACCGAGGCGTAAAAGGCAACAGCCATTAATTACCTCTCAGCTTTCTTAGCTCAGCTTGGGGGTCTTCCATATCATTCCACGGATTGCCTTCAACCGCCCGTAATTCATTGATGAGTTGGTCTAACTGGGTATCATCTAAAATCACAAAACTTTTTATGTCGAATTGCTCAATCTCCCATTTGCGCTCAGGAGTGCGACACCATTTCACATTCCCAGCTACACGCACAGGCTTATCAAAAAGAACGGTTGCTAATTGGCGGGCAATATCACGAGTGGTTTGGCATCTATAAATAGTCTTGCCTTCGCCTTCAATCCAGACTGGAACCGAGTCATACTTGCCGCCAACACGAATGACAATGCCATCTAACTCACCTTGTTCATGAACTACCATCTCCTCGGCTAGAGGTGTTTTCTTTCCGGGAAAATTTAGAACAATTCCACCATTCTTTATTCTTAGAGTGGCAGATGCGTTGTCTTCACGTAACATCCGATTTTTTTCCAGATTAGCTTTCTCTAGGTCAGGCGGAGCATCAAGAGTGCCCACAAGGCGCAAGCGCGCAGTGACTTTAGGCGCGGCCTCATGTTCTACAGCAATTTCAGGAATGGCACTGCCGGTACGAACTTTCAGGAAATGTACTTGACTCTCTTCGCCAAACATAACCGAGAGCTTTGCCAAATATTTCGCGAGTTTAACCATTGGAAGTGTTTCAGGCCTCCAAACGTCAATGCGAAAGTCATAGTGAATCAAGTCGGTCATGGTAGCGGCCTAATTGCAGACATGCAAAGCTGCGTGCTCAAAAATTCAACAGTTACATTGTGCATCTGTGAAATGCCACGCGTCAACTCGCTATTAAACGAAACGGGCAATCATCCCGTTGCTCAACTCGCCTTGCAATGGAATCTGAACACGGTGCCCACTTCCGGGGGCAACCGTTAAAGATTCGCCTTTTAGACTTTGCATTTCGTTGAGCTGAATAATATGGTTGCCTGCGGGGTGAATAATTTCCAATTTGTCGCCCACCTGGAATTTATTTTTGACGTCAATTTCGGCCATGCCGTTGGCGCAGGCCACGATGTCGCCGACATACTGTTGGCGGAAGCTTTCGGAATGACCGCGCATGTAGTTTTGTTGTTCGTGGGTGTGATGGCGTTCGTAGAAGCCGTCGGTGTAGCCGCGATTCGCCAGCGCATCCAGCGCACCCAGCAGTTCTAGATTAAATGGACGGCTATTAACAGCATCGTCGATAGCCTGACGATATACCTGGGCGGTGCGTGCAACATAGTAAATGGATTTGGTGCGCCCTTCCACTTTGAGCGAATCAATGCCAATCTTAACCAGCCGCTCAACGTGTTCGACGGCACGCAAGTCTTTGGAATTCATGATGTAGGTTCCGTGCTCGTCTTCCAGCACAGGCATCAGCTCTTCGGGGTGATCCGGGCGCGAGATCACGTACACATTGTTTGCCAGCGGATGACGGGGCTGTGAACCACAGTCGGAGAGTGCACTTTCTTTCAATGCCTTATCAAAATCGAAATCGATCTTTTCGATATGTCCCGTGCCGTCTTCGCTGGCGCTTTCGACTTTGTAATCCCAGCGGCATGAATTGGTACAGGTGCCTTGGTTAGCATCGCGGTGGTTGAAATATCCCGAGAGCAGACAGCGCCCGGAATAGGCGATACAAAGCGCACCGTGAATGAAAACTTCGAGTTCAATATCCGGGCATTGCTGGCGGATTTCTTCGATCTCGTCCAGCGAAAGTTCGCGCGACAAAATGACGCGAGTTAATCCCAAAGATTTCCAGAACTTGACGGCAGCATAGTTTACCGTGTTGGCTTGAACCGATAAATGCACATCCACTTCCGGCCAGCGTTCGCGCACCATCGCGATAAGTCCCGGGTCAGCCATAATGAGTGCGTCCGGCTGCATTTCGATGACCGGCTCCATGTCCGCCATGTAAGTCTTCACTTTGGCGTTATGCGGCATCAGATTGCTGGCGACGAAAAGTTTTTTACCCAACGCATGCGCTTCTTGTATGCCAATGCGCAACTCTTCCAACTTGAATTCGTTATTCCGCGCACGCAATGAATAGCGTGGTTGTCCGGCATATACCGCGTCCGCGCCAAAGGCGTAAGCGGTACGCATTTTGTCGAGAGTGCCGGCGGGCAATAGCAGTTCCGGTACGCGAATGTTGCTCATTGGTAACCCAGACGATGCAAAATATCAACCGAAGCGCTGGCCTGATTCAATGTGTAAAAATGTAATCCGGGCGCGCCTCCGGCAATGAGTTTTTCACATAGTTTTGTTACCGCATCGCGGCCGAAGTTCTGTACCGACTCAACATCATCTCCGTAGCCTTCCATTGTCTTGCGCATCCAGCGCGGAATTTCCGCGCCACACATGTCAGAAAATCGAGCGAGTTGGGAGTACTTCAAGATAGGCATGATGCCGGGTACGATAGGTGCTGTTACACCCAATTTGCGGCATTCGTCGACAAAACGAAAATAAGCGTCAGCGTTGAAAAAGTATTGCGTGATGGCGGAATTCGCCCCCGCGTGTATTTTGCGTTTGAAATTAAGCATATCCTCTCGCGCTGAATTTGCTTGCGGGTGAAATTCGGGGTAAGCGGCAACTTCGATATGGAAATGATCGCCTGTTTGCGCGCGAATAAACGAGACCAATTCATTAGCGTATTGAAACTCCCCAATGCTTCCCATACCGGAAGGCAGGTCGCCGCGCAAGGCAACGATGCGTCTGATACCCAAGTCCTTGTAAGTAAATAACAGAGCACGAATGTTGTCGCGCGTGGAACCAACACAGGACAGATGAGGGGCAGCCTGATGGCCTTCACGATGAATGCGCTGGATGGTTTCTATTGTGCGGTCTTGAGTCGAGCCGCCAGCTCCAAAAGTGACCGAAAAAAATTCCGGTTTGAGTGTTGCCAGGATTTTTCGCGCTGCGGTTAATTTTTCTGCACCTTCGGGTGTTTGCGGCGGGAAGAATTCAAAACTGATGTTGGGTTTGCTCACGATTTTTTCCTCATGATTTGTGCGGCTGCTGCTGAAAGCGCCCACGAGAAGATACTGTATAACACTGCACCAAATATCCCATGCCAAAAGCTATCCACTGCGAAACCTTTGAGTATCGAACCGGTAAACCAGAACAACAAGCCATTAATGACAAAAATGAACAGGCCCAAAGTGAGTACGGTGACAGGAAGTGTTAAGACCAAAAAGACAGGGCGAATGAGCGTGTTGACTAGGCCAAGAAGAAATGCGGCAATCAGGGCTGCGGTAAACCCGTCCACGTGAATACCGGGGACAAAATTGGCAACGGCAATTAGTGCCAGTGCATTCAGTATCCAGATTAATAGTAGATACATTATTTTCTCAAGTTAAGAGGGGCGGAATCCCCTCCCCTTTGCAGGGGGAGGGCTAGGGAGGGGGTAGAAACGTTTTACATCCCTGAGCTCACCCCCATCCTAACCTTCCCCCTAAAAGAGGGAAGGGACAGTTCTGCTTAAATTAGTAGCGATAATGTTCGGATTTGTACGGCCCTTGCTTGGGTACATTGATGTAGGCAGCTTGTTGGTCAGTAAGTTCCGACAATTGCGCATTCAATGTTTTCAGTTGCAAACGTGCGACCTTCTCATCCAAGTGCTTGGGTAAAGTATAAACGCCAATCGGATATTTGCCCGAACCTTTTTGAGATTCCGTCCACAACTCGATCTGCGCGATAGTCTGATTGGCAAAAGAGGACGACATTACGTAAGACGGATGGCCGGTACCGCAACCCAGATTTACCAGACGGCCCTTGGCCAACAGGATAATACGCTTGCCATCGGGGAAAATCACGTGATCGACTTGCGGCTTGATCTCTTCCCATTGATATTTTTCCAGAGACGCAACATCAATCTCATTGTCGAAGTGACCGATATTGCACACAATAGCATTGTTCTTCATTTTCACCAGGTGATCATGCGTGATGACATGGAAGTTGCCGGTTGTGGTGACAAAAATGTCACCCTTGTCGGCGGCATATTCCATGGTGACCACGCGAAAGCCTTCCATTGCAGCTTGCAGTGCGCAGATCGGATCGATTTCGGTAACCCATACTTGTGCTGACAGCGCACGCATGGCTTGAGCCGAGCCTTTACCTACGTCACCGTAACCCGCGATCACGGCAACTTTGCCCGCAATCATCACGTCAGTGGCGCGCTTGATACCGTCTACCAGCGATTCGCGACAGCCGTAGAGATTATCAAACTTGGACTTGGTGACGGAATCGTTGACGTTGATGCCGGGGAATTTAAGTTCACAGCGTGCATGCATCTGATACAGACGGTGTACACCGGTTGTAGTTTCTTCGGTTACGCCTTTAACCGCAGCGAGGCGCTTGGAATACCAGTTCTTATCGGTCGCCAGTTTGGCCTTGATAGAAGCAAACAGGCAAGTTTCCTCTTCCGATGTGGGTTTGCTGATTAAAGAAGCATCGGTTTCTGCGCGCGTGCCAAGATGCAGCAGCAATGTGGCGTCGCCACCATCGTCCAGAATCATGTTGGTATAACCGCCATCAGCCCATTCAAAAATGCGGTGCGTGTAATCCCAATATTCAGTCAGTGTTTCACCTTTAACAGCAAAAACCGGTGTGCCACCAGCAGCAATGGCAGCAGCAGCGTGATCCTGAGTCGAGAAGATGTTGCAAGAAGCCCAACGCACTTCTGCGCCGAGTGCTTTTAGTGTTTCAATCAGAACTGCTGTTTGGATGGTCATGTGCAGCGAACCGGTTATGCGCGCGCCGCGTAGCGGTTGCGTTGCGGCAAATTCTTCACGAATTGCCATCAGGCCTGGCATTTCAGTTTCGGCAATAGCAATTTCTTTACGGCCCCAAGAGGCCAAGCTGATGTCAGCAACGACATAGTCTTTACTCATAATGCACTCCATCCATAAAAAATAATGAATGGGCGCCGTTGCTACAGTTGAACCATCCCTGCCGAGCCTGACAGATTCACCTTGCGGTGACTGCTGCAGCGCCCCTCGGCGGGATGGGTAATACGGTTTGAGTTATAGTCCTGCGTCAGCCTTCAAAATTGCAGCCTTATCGGTGGCTTCCCAAGTGAAGTCCGGCTCTTCGCGACCAAAGTGGCCGTAAGCAGCCGTGTTTTGATAAATCGGACGCAGCAAGTTAAGCATCTGCACGATGCCCTTGGGGCGCAAATCAAAATGTGTTTTTACCAGATCGGTTATTTTCTCATCAGAGATTTTTCCGGTGCCGTAAGTAGTCACCATGATACTGGTCGGTTGGGCTACACCAATTGCGTAGCTGATTTGCACCAGGCACTTGTCTGCTAAACCTGCGGCGACGATGTTCTTCGCCACATAACGACCGGCGTATGCGGCAGAGCGGTCAACCTTGGAAGGATCCTTGCCGGAGAATGCGCCACCACCGTGGGGGGCTGCGCCACCGTAGGTGTCAACAATGATCTTGCGACCAGTCAAACCCGCATCGCCGTGCGGGCCGCCTATTTCAAAGCAGCCTGTTGGGTTAACCAGATATTTGATCTCGCCCTTGATCAACTCTTTGGGTAACATTGGCTTGATGATGTCTTCGATGACCGCTTCATGCAAAGCTTTTTGTTTTTCAGCCGGAGAAAACTCTGGCGAGTGTTGGGTGGAAAGCACGACGGTATCAATGCTATGCGGCTTACCGTGGACATATTTAACCGTAACCTGGCTCTTGGCATCCGGACGTAGCCAGGGCAAACGACCATCCTTGCGTAGTAGCGCTTGACGTTCAACAATACGGTGTGACAGAAAAATTGGCAATGGCATCAAAGTGTCGGTTTCGTTGCAGGCATAACCAAACATCAAACCTTGGTCACCCGCGCCCTGATTGAGATAGTCATCAGAGGCGCGATCCACACCTTGGGCAATGTTCGGGCTTTGCGTGCCGTAGCATACGTGTACCGAGCAACCATCAGCGTCAAAACGCAAGCTCGGATCGTCATAACCAATGCGGCGAATAGTTTCACGCGCGACCTTGGCATAGTTTACATTTGCGCTGGTAGTGATTTCACCGGCCAAAACTGTTAAGCCTGTGGTGACCAATGTTTCAGCGGCTACACGCGCATACGGGTCTTGGGCTAAAATGGCATCCAGTATCGCGTCTGAAATTTGATCCGCGACTTTATCCGGATGTCCTTCGGAAACGGATTCAGATGTAAAAAAATATTCGCTCATGGTTCGCGCGCATTCCAAAATTTTGGCTGAAGGGCGCGTATTATAACAAAAACTTTAGAATTGACAGCTTTATGGGGGTTTCATCTTGATGGTGTGGATGTTCAATCTATTGGCGTATTTGCCGTTATCAGTATTGCACCGCCTGGGAACGATGTTCGGCTGGCTTACCTATTGGTCTTCCGGTAGTTATGCTAAACGTTTGCGCGAAAATTTGCGGCATGGTTTAGAGTATATCGAGGGTAAAGAAGGTATTTCTGATGCGGACTTCAACAAAATCTTACGTGCAAGCGTAAGTGAGGTTGGTAAAAGTGCGATGGAGTTGCCTTGGGTATGGAAACGTCCACTGGAAGAGGTGGTCGGTAGTGTCAAACAATGTCACGGTTGGGAGCATATCGAAGCGGCGCAAGCGCAGGGGAAAGGCGTTGTTATGATGACGCCGCACTTTGGCTGCTTCGAACTGATCAGTCTCTACATCGCTGCGCGACAGCCAATGACTTCAATGTATAGGCCGCCAAAATGGAAATTTCTGGATATTCTGATGCATCAAGGGCGCGAGCGCGGGCAGACAAAGTTGGCGGCGACCGACATGGGCGGTGTTCGTCAATTGCTCAAAGCGCTAAAACGCGGCGAAACGATAGGTATATTGCCGGATCAGGTTCCTGCCGACGGCGAAGGTGAGTGGACACCTTTCTTTGGGCGCCCAGCTTACACAATGACATTGATCGGCCGACTGGTGCAGTCCAGCGGAGCATTGATGGTTATGTGTCAATGCAAGCGTTTGCCGCGAGGAGAGGGTTTTGAGTTGCGAATTTTACCTTTGACACTTGATGCGGCGTCTTCTATTCCCAGACAGATCAACGCGTCCATGGAAGAAGTAATCCGCACGTGCCCGGAACAATACCTGTGGAGTTACAACCGCTACAAAGGCCCGCGCGGAGCCTTGCCACAAAAATAGTGGCGAATTGCCAACACTTCACACATTGGGTTATATAACATGAAATATCAGGATCTGCGCGACTTCATCTTGCAATTGGAAAAGCTGGGCGAACTCAAGCGTGTCATTGCGCCGGTATCACCCCGTCTGGAAATGACCGAGATCTGCGACCGGGTGCTGCGTGCGCAAGGCCCGGCGGTGTTATTTGAAAATCCGCTTGGACATAATATGCCGGTGCTGGCTAACCTTTTTGGGACCCCTAGACGTGTGGCCTTGGGTATGGGAGAAGAAAGCGTTGCGGCATTGCGCGAAGTGGGTAAGTTGCTTGCCTATTTAAAAGAACCGGAACCACCTAAAGGCCTAAAAGATGCGTGGGAAAAGTGGCCGGTATTGAAGCAAGTACTCACCATGTCGCCCAAGGTTGTGTCGTCAGCACCGTGTCAGGATATCGTTTGGGAAGGCAACGACGTGGACTTGAGCAAGTTGCCGATTCAGCACTGTTGGCCCGGAGATGTCGCACCTCTTATCACTTGGGGTTTGGTTGTTACGCGCGGGCCGAATAAATCACGCCAGAATTTGGGCATTTATCGTCAGCAGGTGATTGCGCCGAATAAGGTCATTATGCGTTGGCTTGCGCATCGCGGAGGCGCGCTGGATTTTCGCGACCATTGTGAAAAATTTCCGGGGCAGCCTTTTCCGGTCGCCGTGGTCATCGGTGCCGATCCGGCAACAATTTTAGGTGCGGTAACGCCGGTACCGGATTCTCTTTCCGAATACCAGTTCGCGGGACTTCTGCGTGGCGCAAAAACTGAATTGATCAAATGTCTGGGAAGCGATTTGCAAGTACCCGCATCCGCCGAGATCGTGCTGGAGGGTGTGATTCATCCGAATGAATTTGCACTCGAAGGCCCCTATGGCGATCACACCGGCTACTACAACGAGCAAGACAAATTTCCGGTATTTACCATTGAACGCATCACCATGCGACATGACCCGATCTACCATTCCACCTATACAGGCAAGCCACCTGACGAACCGGCGATGTTGGGCGTTGCACTTAACGAAGTATTCGTGCCGCTATTGCAAAAACAGTTTCCCGAGATTGTGGACTTTTATTTGCCGCCTGAGGGTTGCAGTTATCGCATGGCGGTGGTCAGCATTAAAAAGCAATATCCGGGACATGCCAAGCGCGTGATGTTTGGTATTTGGTCTTACTTGCGCCAATTCATGTACACCAAATTTATCATCGTGGTGGACGATGACATCGATATTCGAAGCTGGACGGAAGTTATCTGGGCGATTACTACCCGTGTTGATCCGGTGCGCGACACGTTGCTGGTGGAGAATACGCCAATAGATTATCTCGATTTTGCCAGCCCGGTTTCAGGACTGGGGGGGAAGATGGGATTGGATGCCACGAACAAATGGCAAGGCGAAACACAACGCGAATGGGGCACGCCTATTGTTATGACTGCGGCAGTGAAAGCAAAAGTGGATGCGATGTGGGGCGAGCTGGGATTATAAAAAGCCGGGAAATGCCCGGCTTTTTTATACAGCAAAGTTAACCGATTAAAAAACGTAGCCTAGTGCCAGAATTCCTTCAAAGAACTGAATTCGTTGCGTAGCGCCATCATTTGGATTGTTGTCAATTCTAATCCAAGGCATGTTTAGTATTCCTTCCTTGAAATCAAGTTGCAGGAACCAGTTTTTACCTATATCGGCAATTAAACCGATTTTATAGGCGGCGCCATAACCCGCGATATTGAAGTCGTCATGACGAAGCTGACCAGCGCCTGCCATTGTGACGTTAGTTTTAGGATAAACAATACCCGCGTCGGGGCCTTGTACTGCGGACAACTTGAAAAGGCTGTTTTCCCAGAACGGATATAGAACCTCATAGCCGAGACTGATGTAATTCAATCCGTCGGTATGTTCATATTCCATGTAAGCGGGTGTAATAGTTTGAGTGCCGGAAGAACAAGGGCAGCTTGACCCTGATAAATTGGTGCCCGAAATTGGCACAGTTTGACCTTGAGTCACTACATATTTCATATGATCTACACCAAAGTTAATTCGATGTGTTTCATCAAGGTAATAACCGATACGTTCGTTAGTTTGGGGAATTGTTATGTCGGGGAACAAAAGCTGAAATGAAGGGCTGGACTGTTCGTCGTGTGCTGCCACATCATGCAGAGTGAAGTCGTATGGAACTCCTTTAGCGCCGGTTCCATGAATCGAGATGTCGCTGTTTTGATAGAAGCCGCGGTTGTAACCCCAACTGAAAAACCATTTGCCAGCGTGACCGGTGGTTGCATCATCGGCGAATGCGACGTTCGAAAAAGAGAAAAGCAAAAGAAGCAGACTGATTACGCGCATGATTAAAAATTTCCTTTTTATTTTGGAGGCAGGATTAGCCAATTAGTATTTAAAGACAAGACCGGCAGTAAGCATGGACATGCGGCTTTCACCAGTATCTCCATTTCCAACCGTGCCCAAATTTTCCCAAACTGCGCGCCCTGCAACGCTCTTGGTAAAATCATACTGTAAACCTAAGCCATAAAAAATATTGGTATTGGTCGCAGTATGGGTGCCAGCATGAGATGGCTGGTTAATCATAATATCCGCGATGCCCAACTTGCCGATAAGAAACAGATTTTTGTATATTTCATAATTTTCTACTGCAGTAGCCGCAAATGCGCCTGCTTTTGTATAAGAAGTGGCGGCTCCATCCGAGCCATTACTGTTGTTGTCGTAAGCCGCATAAGTACCCAAAATTTTATAACTGAGCTCAACACCAAGATTTGGATTGATCGTATACCCTCCGGCGAACTCGCCGGCATCTCCTGTATTTGAACAGCCATAAACGAGTTTGTCCGTGCTAGGGCACAAATTCGAATAGGTTTGCCCTACCGTTGCCAAAAAATAAAAACCTTCAGCAGAAGCGGTACTAGACAGAGCGGCGAGCAGGGTAATTGTCACTATGGATAACTTCATTACATGTTCCTTTCAAGTACGAATTTCAATTTTTGTTCCGTTCTCTGATGTTTTCAATTTTGAAGAACATTAAGTTCGAGAGTGAAGCATTGTTCAAAGTTCGACTCCCGAAATCCTACCGAGAGCAATTATTCCGAGGTTTAAATATTACGTAATATTGAAAATGCCAATATATAGAGCTAGCCATAAACCACAATTATAACTCGGTGCCAACAATGGAAAGATGGAAAAACTTCAAGGATTACTGCTTTTGAACCCATTCGATTAGATCATCTTGAGCGGCTTGCCCAAGTTTGGCGTTCGGATGATTAATAAGAAACACAACAATCCATTCTTTACCGCTTCTTGATTTGACATAACCTGCGATCGTTTTTACATTCTCCAGAGTACCGGTTTTCAAGTGCGCATGACTGGCTGCCGGCGTTCCTTTCAGGCGTTTTTTTACAGAGCCATCAACGCCTAATATGGGTAAAGAGGCTGTAAACTCTGCACTCAGAGGGCTAAGCGCGGCGCTGTGTAAAAGTTGAGCCAAGTGTTCTGCACTGATACGTTCGATACGGGACAAACCGGCACCATTTTCCAGGATAAGTTCGGGGAAAAATAACTTTTTTTGGCCAAGCCAGCCTCTCATGGCTTGCACGCCGAGCGAAATGGAAGCTGTGGTATTGGCCGGGTCCGCAGTACCCAAGGTCAGAAATAATTGCCGAGCCATTACATTGTTGCTGTATTTATTGATATCGCGAATAATTTCGGAAAGCGGGGCGGAATAATGGGTTGCAAATAGCTGCGCATCTTTACTTACGGGGCCTTCACGGGTGTTGCCTTTAAGAGTACCGCCAAGTTCTTGCCAGATTGCGTTAAAAACTGCCGCTACATAACGTGTGTGAGGCATCACGTTTAGGTTTTGTTCGCGTTCGCCGCACTCACTTGGATAACCACCCTGCAAAATAACGCTGTCCCCCCTGGCTTGTATGCGAATGGAGTCGTCCCAGTTCTCACAGTTGGGTGCAGGTTGGGGTGTCAGTTGATTGTCTAACTGAACGCCATCCATCGGCGGTTCACTGATTACTTTTAGGCGGTTGCCATCCGGCAGATAACGCAAACGCAACGTGTTGAAATTAAGCAGCAACGCATCCGGCCCCACGTTGTAGGCGCGCATGGGGTCATTATCAAAGTCTGCCGGATCTTTCTCCAATACATTAAAGAAACTGCGATCCAGCACCAAATCACCCCGAATTTCTCGCAGTCCGCGAGCGCGCAGTTCACTCAGCCATAACCAGAATTGCTCTATGTTGAACTTAGGATCTCCGTAGCCCTTCAGAACTAAATTTCCTTGCAGCACACCCTTTTCAAGCTTGCCATCCAGATAGGCTTCTGTTTTCCAAGAGTAGGTTGGACCCAGCAACTCCAGACCCGCATAAGTGGTGAGTAGCTTCATGGTTGAAGCGGGGTTCATCGCCAGATTTGCGTTGATGCTGATCAAGGGTTTGCCGGCGCTCAGCTCGCGCACTTCGATGCCTACGCTAGTTAACGGAATGTGCTGCTGATTAAGTTCTTCGCGAACCTCTGCTGGTAATGCGATAGCGTGGGCATTTGAAAGTGTGGACAGACAGAGCAGAAGTGAAAATATAAATTTCATGGGCAAATTAACTAAGGCGATTGACGATATTCGATGTCTGTTCGAAGAGAAAGTTCATCTCGATTTCATCGATAACATAAGGAGGCATGAAATATACCGTATTTCCCATTGGGCGCAACAACAACTCATGTTCCAGTGCGAGACTGAAACTACGCTGGGCAAAATCACTATAAGGCGTTTCAACTTCAAATGCCCAAATCATACCAGTGTTGCGAAAGTTTTTGACCTTGGGGTGTTCTCGCAATGGCTTGGTGATGCGATTGAAACATTCAGCTTTGCGGCGGTTGCTGCTTAGTACATCTTCATTGGCGAAAATTTCAAACGTGGCTAACGCTGCACGGCAGGCAAGCGGATTACCGGTGTAAGAGTGCGAATGCAAAAAACCGCGCGTCACATCATCTTCATAGAACGCTTGAAAAACACTTTCCTTTGTCATGACAACGGACAGGGGCAGGTAGCCACCAGTAATGCCTTTGGACAATAACAAAAAATCGGGAGTAATACTTGCCTGTTCACAGGCAAACAAAGTTCCGGTACGGCCCATGCCGACAGCAATTTCGTCCGCGATGAGGTGTATCTGATATTGATCGCACAACTCGCGCGCCTTGGTCAGATAGATTGGATGATACATTGCCATGCCTGCAGCGCCCTGTACCAGCGGTTCGATAATAAATGCGGCGATATGTGCGTGATTTTGCTGCAAGTGCGCTTCAAGCTGTGTAGCGCAACGCAAGGCAAAATCCTCTGCACTTTCCCCCGCCTCGGCATTGCGTGAATCCGGGCTGGGTACCGTTGCATTTTGCAAAATCAGTGAACCGTAAGCATCTTTAAACAAAGCAACATCGGTAACCGACAATGCGCCCAGCGTTTCACCGTGATAGCTATTTTGCAGGCTAATGAACTGCGATTTTTTAGACTGGTTATTGTTGCGCCAAAAATGCGCGCTCATCTTTAAAGCAATCTCGGTGGCTGAAGCGCCATCCGAACCATAGAAACAGTGGCCTAAGCCGGCAGGTGCGAGTTCACGAAGCTTTTCGGACAACAGCACAACTGGTTCATGGGTAAAACCGGCGAGCATGATATGTTCCAGTTTGCCGAGTTGATCAATGATGGCAGCGTTGATGTGCGGGTTACTGTGTCCGAAAAGATTTACCCACCACGAACTTACCGCATCCAGATAGCGTCTGTCATCAAAATCATACAGCCAGACACCGCTGCCTCGCCGGATCGGTACCAACGGTAAGGTCTCGTGCCGTTTCATCTGCGTGCAGGGGTGCCAAACAGCAGAGCGTGAGCGGGTGAGCAGATCAGCGTTGTGCATGAGGTGTGGGCTTCAGGATGTCGATTTAAACCCAATCCTGGGGCACTAAATATTTGTCGTACAACTCCGCTTCAGGCGAACCTTGTTCAGGATGCCAGTCGTAACGCCATTTCACCAGCGGCGGCATGGAGAGCAGAATTGATTCTGTTCGCCCGTTTGATTGCAGACCAAAGATGGTACCACGGTCAATGACCAGATTAAATTCAACATAACGGCCACGGCGATAAAGTTGAAAATCGCGCTCCCGCTCGCCGTAGGGCGTATCTTTGCGCTTTTCAAGCAGCGGCACATACGCCGACAGGTAGTGATCCCCCACACTTTGCTGGATTGCGAAACAACTTTCAAAATCAGGGATGCTTAAATCATCAAAGAATATGCCACCGATGCCGCGCGGTTCATTGCGATGTTTGAGGAAGAAATATTCGTCACACCATTTTTTAAAGCGCGGGTGCAGGGACGGATCGAAAGGAGCGAGCGAATTTTTGCAAATTTGATGGAAGTGTTTTGCATCTTCTTCAAAACCGTAATACGGCGTCAAGTCCATGCCGCCGCCGAACCAGAAAACCTTTTCACCGTCGGGTTTGTGAGCCATGAACATACGAACGTTTGCATGCGACGTTGGTGCGTAGGGATTGCGCGGATGCATCACCAGCGATACGCCCATCGCTTCCCAACTGCATCCGGCTAATTCGGGCCGATGCGCGGTTGCGGAGGCGGGCATCTTGTCGCCTTGTACGTGCGAGAACGCAACGCCACCTCGTTCCAGCACATTACCCTCTTCGATGATGCAACTGATACCTTCACCTTTACCTATTCCTCCGCTGCCGGTTGCGCGTTCCCACTTGTCGCGCAGAAATTTATTTCCATCCACTTGTTCCAGACGGGTAACGATCATGTCCTGCAATTGCAGCAGATATTTTTTAACGGCGGCGCTATCCATTTTTTCTCCGGTCATTGTGTCATCCCGGCGAAGGCCGGGATCCAGCGGTTTTATCAAACACGCCGTTAGATTTGTCCCCGCTATGCGGAGAAATTTCTAAAGGTCTGGATTCCGGCCTTCGCCGGAATGATGGGTAATAAATTATTGGCGGATGATTTTACCATCCAACCATGAGCGTATCGTTGAAGGTTGCTTACGTTTACCAACCGAGCCACGCAATACCCATACTTTTTTTCCGAATATTCGAAGGCATGCGGTATAAGTTTTAGAGGGCTGTTGTCCGTTAAGGTTCGCGCTGGTGGAAACCAAAGCGCTCCCTGCACTACGGCAAAGCCGCCTGGACAGAGGGTGCGCGGTGAGCCGAACCGCGAGCGAATTGTGTTCCCCGCGCAACCAGCGCGGTGTGGAATCACGCGCAGGAATCAAATATGTAACCGCATGATCTTGCGCGTTCTGCAACTTTGCTTGTTCGGCCAGAGTAAGCGGTTGCAGATAGCGCGCGACTTGGTGGTAATGTGACGCGATAAGAATAAGCCCTTTGTGTTGCGCGCGTCGTTTAAGTTTTAGCAAGCGCAGCACGGCTTGCCGGTTGTCCGGGTCGCAGCCCAAGCCGTAGCAAGATTCGGTTGGATAGGCAATGAGGCCGCCGCGCTTGAGGTGCGCAACGAGCCGTCGGGATGATGGAATGGAACCGTACAAATGAGCCTCCTCAAACGGCAAGCAGGAAGGGCTGATTATTTTCTCTTGCCGATGGCACGCCAACCGATATCGCGACGCATCTGACTGCCATCGAAATGAATTGTGTCGGCGATTCCGTAAGCATGATTCTGCGCGTGCTTTACCATGTCACCCAGTGCGACTACACACAATACGCGTCCGCCATTGGTAACGACTTTCCCGTCTTGCACCATCGTGCCCGCATGGAATACATGCGCATCTTCCAATTTTTTGGGCAGCCCGGTGATGACATCGCCTTTGCGCGGCGTTTCGGGGTAATTTGCTGCCGCTATCACCACGCCCAGCGCGGTGCGCCTATCCCATTCTGCTTCAACCTTGTCAAGCGCGCCGTCGATAGCATGCTCAACGATGTTCGCAAAATCGCTTTTGAGCCTAAGCATAATAGGTTGCGTCTCGGGGTCGCCCATGCGGCAATTGAATTCCAACACTTTAATTCCGCCATCAGGATCAATCATTAATCCCGCATACAAAAACCCAGTGTAAGTAATGCCTTCGCTTTCCATACCGCGAACAACCGGCTGAATGATCTCGCGCAAAACTCGGGCATGAATAGTTGGCGTAACGACAGGTGCGGGTGAATACGCACCCATGCCTCCAGTGTTGGGGCCGCTATCGCCATCCAGCAAACGTTTGTGATCCTGGCTGGTCGCCATGGCCAATACGTTTTTGCCATCAACCATGACAATAAAGCTGGCTTCTTCGCCCGCGAGGAATTCTTCAACGACCACTCGCGCTCCGGCATCACCAAGCTTGTTGTCTGATAACATCATGTCAATGGCTTCAAACGCTTCTTGTTTAGTCGTCGCCACGACCACGCCCTTGCCGGCAGCCAAACCGTCAGCTTTGATCACGATAGGCGCACCGTGTTTTTCGACATAGGCTTTGGCAGCAGTGATGTCGCTGAAAGTTTCGAAAAAAGCAGTGGGAATATTATGCCGCGTCATAAAACGCTTGGCAAAATCTTTGGAGGACTCCAGTTGTGCGGCAGCTTTTGTAGGGCCGAAAATTTTAAGTCCTTCAGCACGAAATGCATCAACGACCCCGGCAGCAAGAGGAGCTTCCGGGCCAACGACAGTAAGCTCTATATGTTCGCGCTTAACAAATTCGATGAGATCGGGAATGGCTGTGATGGCGACATTTTCTACGCCGTCCTCCAATGCAGTGCCTGCATTGCCAGGGGCAACGTACACTTTTTGTACCTTCGCGCCTTGTGCCAAGCGCCATGCCAATGCGTGCTCGCGCCCGCCGTTACCAATTACTAGAATTTTCATGAATTAGTGCCTAAAGTGACGGAAGCCCGTAAACACCATTGCCAACCCATGTTCATCCGCAGCCTTAATTACTTCCTCATCGCGCATTGAGCCGCCGGGTTGTATCACGGCTTTCGCTCCAGCTTGTGCCAGTACGTCAATTCCATCACGGAACGGGAAGAAAGCGTCGGACGATACGACTGAATCAAGCAAGCTCAATCCGGCATTCTGCGCCTTGATGCTGGCAATGCGCGTGCTGTCCACACGGCTCATTTGCCCAGCGCCTACGCCCAGAGTGTGGCCATCTTTACAGAACACTATGGCGTTGGATTTTACATATTTGGCTACGCGCCATGCGAACAACAAATCTTGCAGTTGTTCTTTGCTCGGTTGTGCTTTGGTCACGACTTTGAGCTGAGATAATTGTACGTTCAGCGCATCGGGCGTTTGTACCAACAGTCCGCCGCTCACGCGTTTGAAGTCGAACTGGTTGTGGGCTTTGGAGAGCGGCACGGTGAGTACGCGCACGTTTTGCTTTGCGGCAGTGACTTTAAGCGCTGCTTCGGTTGCGCTTGGTGCGATGATCAATTCGACGAATTGGTTGGCGGTAATCTGCGTTGCGCTTTCAGCATCCAACTCGCGGTTGAAGGCGATGATGCCGCCGAATGCGGAAGTGGTGTCGGTGGCATAAGCCAGCTTGTAGGCATTCAGTGCGGTATCGGCAATCGCCACTCCGCATGGGTTGGCGTGTTTGACAATGACGCAGGCGGGCTGATCGAAAGTCTTGACCAGTTCCCATGCGGCATCGGCATCGCCAATATTGTTGTAGCTGAGTTCTTTGCCTTGTAACTGGGTGTAGTCGGAGATGCCACCCGCCACCGGATTGAGGTCGCGGTAAAATGCGGCGTTCTGGTGCGGATTTTCACCGTAGCGCATGTCTTGCACTTTGGTGAAATTGAAATTTATTTGCGTGGGGAACGCACTCTTTGAGCCGTCGCTATTGATTGCGGTAAGGTAATTGCTAATCATGCTGTCGTAGGCGGCGGTGTGCGAAAACGCCTTTTTGGCCAAGTCGAAACGGGTTGCGTCACTCACTGCGCCTTTGTTGGTTTGAATTTCGGCCAGCACGTCGGCGTAATCGGTTGGGTCGGTCACGATTGCAACATGAGCGTGGTTTTTGGCGGCAGAACGCACCATGGTTGGGCCGCCGATGTCGATGTTCTCAATGGCATCTTCCAGAGTGCTACCGGATTTGGCAATGGTTGCGGCGAATGGGTACAAATTAACCACCACCAAATCGATGGTCGGAATGTTGTGTTTCTTAAGAGTTGCAACATGCTCGGGCAAATCGCGGCGAGCCAGAATACCCGCGTGAACTTTGGGTTGCAGCGTCTTGACGCGACCATCTAACATCTCCGGAAAGCCGGTATAGTCGGCTACTTCGGTGACCGGAATGCCGTTGTCGGCAAATAGTTTTGCTGTGCCGCCGGTGGATAGTATTTTTATGCCGAGTTGGTGCAGACCCTGGGCGAATTCAAGTACGCCGGATTTGTCCGATACGCTAATTAGTGCTTGTGTAATGGTTGACATATGGGTTCCAATTTATGATTTAATCTTGTGTGTCAAAATCTTCTTGCGCAGAGTGTTGCGATTCAGCCCGAGTAGCTCGGCTGCGCGGGTCTGATTTCCCCCCGCATGAAACAAAACAGTTTCGATCAATGGTTTTTCGACGCAATTGATAACCATGTCGTAAACCGCGCAAGACGGCTCTTCGCCATCAAGGTCGGCAAAATAATTACTGATTGCCTGACGCACGTATTGTGCCATTTCATTTTCTTCTAACACGACACTTTCCCCTTTTTTCATGCAGCAAGTTCCTCGGCATATTGCAGGATATTCCCTGACTGCAAAAGCCCTTCAAAGAAATCGTTTACAGCTTGTAATTGTTCTGGGATGGTTTCCAGTTGATTCATTTGATGCCGGAAATGCGCAGAACCTGCCAACCCCTTGGTGTACCAGGAGATGTGTTTGCGTGCCACGCGCAGTCCGGATTGTTCGCCATAAAAACTGTACAGCTCATGCACATGAGCAATAAGTACTTGTTGAATTTCGTTCACATGCGGCGACGGCAAGTGGGTGCCGTTATTGAGAAAATAGGCAATTTCACGAAACAGCCAAGGACGCCCTTGCGCTGCGCGGCCAATCATAACCGCATCAGCGCCCGTATGCTGTAATACGAAGCGCGCTTTTTCCGGTGTTGTGATGTCGCCGTTGGCAATAATGGGAATTTTAACGGCAGATTTTACCGTGCGAATAGTGTCGTATTCGGCATCACCCGTGTAGGCGCAGGCGCGGGTGCGACCATGAATGGCGAGTGCCTGTATGCCGCTGGATTCGGCGATGCGGGCGATGTTAACGGCGTTGCGATTAGACTTGTCCCAACCCGTGCGAATTTTTAATGTAACCGGTACATCTACCGCGCCTACAACCGTTGCCAAAATTTCGGCAACCAATTTTTCGTTTTGCATCAATGCTGAACCGGCCATGACATTACAAATCTTTTTTGCCGGACAGCCCATATTGATGTCAATAATTTGAGCGCCGTGATCTACGTTATAGCGAGCAGCCTGAGCCAACATTTTCGGGTCGGCACCAACAATCTGGACGGAAATAGGGTTAACCTCGCCTTCGTGGTTGGCGCGGCGTTTGGTTTTAGCGGAACCGTAGAGCAAGGAATTGGATGCCACCATTTCGGATACGGCCATGCCCGCTCCCATGCGTTTGCATAGCATGCGGAAAGGCCGGTCCGTCACGCCCGCCATGGGCGCAACGATGAGGTTATTCTTGAGTTGATATGGGCCGATTTGCATGTTGGTTTCCAAAGGGGGCGGTGATTATAAATTAATCAACCCGCCCATGCTATGATGGCGATAAATTATTCTTGGTTTGAATATTGTGGAATTCGATGTTGTCATCATTGGTGGTGGATTGGTAGGAGCCAGTTTGGCCGCAGCCTTAAAATCCAGCGCACTGAAGCTCGCTTTGGTGGAGGGTCAGTCCTCACCAACCTTGCCGTTTGAGCCTGACAATTGGGATAGCCGGATTTATGCGGTTACGCCCGGAAATGCAGAATTTTTACAACAATGCGGTGCATGGCAAAAGCTGGATGTGAGTCGCGTGCAGCAGGTGGAAGAAATGCGCGTGTTTGGCGACACGGGTGCTGAACTGGATTTTAGCGCCTATCAGGTTGGCGCCGCCGAGCTTACTTTTATACTCGAAAGCCGTTTGTTACAACAGGCACTGTGGGACGGATTGCAACAGCAGGAAAACCTTACGTTACTTAATCCAGCACGCTGCGAAGCCTTGACCTGGAATCCTGAGGCGGCTCATCTCAAGCTGGAAGATGGCCGTGAAATCAGGGCAAAGTTAGTTGTTGGCGCAGACGGACGCGATTCGTGGGTGCGCCACCAAGCGGGTATGGCAGAGACGCCAACGCCCTACCATCAGCATGGTGTGGTCGCCAACTTCAGCACGTCCAAGCCACATCACGGTATTGCTTACCAATGGTTCAAGCCTGACAGCATACTGGCGTTATTGCCTCTGCCGGGAAAGCGAGTTTCGATTGTGTGGTCGGTCAGCCCGGAAAAATCCGCCGAATTGCTGGCAATGTCAAATGGGGAATTGTGCGAGCAAGTCTCATTTGCATCGCAATCCGTGCTGGGCGAGTTGCAGGTCATCACTCCTCCAGCCGCGTTTGCGTTGCGAGTGTTAAATCTGGCGCATATCACCAAGCCCAGGCTGGCATTGGTCGGCGATGCCGCACACAACGTGCATCCATTGGCCGGGCAAGGAGTGAATCTTGGTTTCCGTGATGCGCGGAAACTGGCGGCGGTATTGCTGCAACGCGGAATTCAAAGTGATTGCGGGGATATTCATTTGCTGCGCAGTTACGAACATGCCCGCCGCGAAGATATCCTTTCCATGCAACTCACCACGGATGCGTTGAAACACCTTTTCATCAACAATAATCCATTGTTGAAGACACTACGCAATATTGGTCTTTCCGCAACTAACCGTTTTATGCCGCTGAAGAAACTGCTGGCACGCCATGCTCTCAACTAACTTAAGGATGTTAATGATGTTCAGAATACTTTTACTGTGCCTGTTTTCAATTTCAGTTGCACACGCCACTGAAACAACTCCGGCAGCAAAACTGAAAGAAACTTTAAGCAAGACATTGGGAGAAGTCACACAAGTGAATAAATCTCCTATTACTGGATTATACGAAGTGGTAACGCAGGATCGAATTTATTATGCGGATGAAAAAGGCCAGTACTTGTTAGAAGGCAGCCTGATAGATTTGAAGGCTCGCCGCAATATTACCGAAGACCGTTCAAAAGTCCTGTTTGCAGTCGACTTTAGCAAATTACCGCTGGAACTGGCGGTAAAAAAAGTAAAGGGGAACGGCAGCCGCAAAATGGCCTATTTCACCGATCCCAACTGTGGTTGGTGCAAGAAACTGGAACACGAAATGCAAAACGTGACAGATGTTACTTTGTATCTGTTCATGGCAACGTATATCGGGGGAGAAGACTCAGCCCAAAAGGCTCAGGCAATCTGGTGCAGTGAGGACAAAGTCAAAGCCTGGGATGATTTGATGCTAAACGGAATTAAGCCTTCCGCCGGACAGTGCGACACACCCACAGCCAAGGTAATGGCCTTGGGAGAAAAGCTTAGGGTTAATGGCACGCCGGCACTCATTTTTGCCAATGGTGTTGTGAACCCGGGTTATATGCCGGCAGCAGAACTAAACAAGGCGCTGGATAATAACAAATGATGGTGCGAAGTCTTCCCAATTACCTCGCCATTATATGCGCGGTGCTATGGGTCGGAGGCATCTGGGGGATCGGTTATGTTGCGGTGCCCGTATTGTTTAACGCATTGCCGGACAGACAGTTGGCCGGATTGTTAGCCGGCAAAATGTTTTCTTGGATGGCGTATGTAGGAATAGCTTGTGCAGTGTATTTGCTGGCGTACCAAATTTATGATCTCGGGCGGAGAGCTTGGAAACAAGCTTCATTTCTACTGGTGGCGATCATGTTGGTTTTGGTACTTGTAGGACAATTCGGTATTCAGCCAGTTATGGCCGACCTAAAAGCTCAAGCATTCCCGCTGGATGTAATGCAAAGTGCTTTGGCATCACAATTCAAGGCGCTGCATGGATTTGCAAGTATTTTATATTTGTTGCAAAGTCTGCTGGGGGCTGGATTGGTCATTAAGTTGGCCGCCAAGAAAAATAGCTAGGCCTTCCTGCAGGTTGATTTTTTGTGGAATGTTGGCAAGCAACACTTTGGAACAGTTTGAGTTCAACCAGGGGCAAGTCCATGCTGAATAATCTAAACCGTGAAATATATGATATCGGCGAGATCATCTTTAAAGAAGGTGACGCGGGTGATTGCGCGTATTTGATCGAAGAGGGCACGATCGAAATCAGCGTGCTGGTTGATGGTCAACAACTGAACGTCAATAAAATCGGCAAAAAAGAATTGTTTGGCGAAGTCGCGCTAATCGACCATCAGCCGAGAACAGCAACGGCAAAAGCGCTGGAAAAGTCCGTTCTCATCATTATTCAGCGCGCATTAGTAAATGAGCTATTGGAAAAAACAGATCCCATTGTCAGACATTTGCTGCTGGTTGTTTTGGATCGTTATCGCAACAAGCGCGGCAACTCACAACCCCATTCAACAGAACAACAATTGGCGGAAATCTCCACCAAGCGTAATTCCATTCGCGGAGAAGCAACTCATAAATTGACACTGGCAAATGATATTACCCGTGCTTTGAGCAAAGACGAATTTGAATTGCATTACCAGCCCATCTGCGATCTGGCCACAACACAGGTAGCCGGTTACGAAGCACTAATTCGTTGGCGCCATCCAACTCAAGGCATGATGCCGCCACTTGATTTTCTTTGGCTGGCAGAGCAGACCGGACAAATTCGTGAAGT
>Ga0182030_10000698_pt1 | contig 65077 bp, 55 predicted proteins | sample 812S3MmetaG_FD_121299 | JGI IMG/M metagenome (GOLD analysis project Ga0182030, IMG submission 121299) | Permafrost microbial communities from Stordalen Mire, Sweden - 812S3M metaG (Illumina Assembly) | ecosystem: Environmental > Terrestrial > Soil > Wetlands > Permafrost | place: Sweden... | reverse complement strand
TGTTGCTGTTGCTGTTGCTGTTGGCGGACCTCGAAGGGGGTGAGGGGGACGCCGGGGCCCGGGTCGGGGCGGGGCCGCAGGTTGCGCGAACGGTTCGGCGGATGTTGGCCCAGGGTCACCTTGGACGCCTTGGCCACCACGGGTGCCACCGGCCGATCCTGGTAGGTGATCCAAGTGTCCTTCGAACCGCCGCCCTGGCTGGAGTTGACGACCATGCCCCCCTCGGGCAGGGCCACGCGGGTGAGGCCGCCGGGCACCACCCACACTTTTTCGCCGTCGTTGACGGCAAATGGACGCAGGTCGAGGTGACGGGGGACGAGGCGGTCGCCGATTTGGGTGGGAGCGGTGGACAGCGACACCACTTCCTGCGCGATCCAGTCCCTGGGGTTGGCCTGCACCTCGGCCCGCGCCTTGGTCAGCTCCTCGTCGCTGGCCTGGGGCCCGATCAGGATCCCGTAGCCCCCCGAACCGCCCACCGGTTTGAGCACCAGTTGGTCGATGCGTTCGATGGCGGTGGCCAGCTCGTCGGGATGCTCGAGGCGGTAGGTCGCCACGTTGGGCAGGATCGGCTCCTGGCCCAGGTAGTAGCGGATCATGTCGGGCACGTAGGTGTAGACCAGCTTGTCGTCGGCCACGCCGTTGCCCACCGCGTTGGCGATGGTGACCGTGCCGGCCCGTGCCGCGTTGAGCAGGCCGGGGCATCCGACGACCGAATCAGGGCGGAAATGCAACGGATCGAGGTAATCGTCGTCCACCCGGCGGTAGATGACGTCCACTTTCTGTTCGCCTTCGGTGGTTCGCATGGACACGATGTCGTCCCGGCACACCAGGTCGCGGCCCTCGACCAGTTCGACGCCCATCTGGCGGGCCAGGAAGGAGTGCTCGAAGTAGGCCGAGTTATAGACGCCGGGGGTGAGTACGACGACGTTGGGGTCGTTGACCCCCATGGGCGCGGCGGCCCGCAGCGCCTCGAGCAGGTGGCTGGGGTACCCGTTGACCGGCCGGACGTGGTGGCTGGCAAACAACTCGGGGAAGATGCGGGCCATCATCCGGCGGTTCTCGACCACATAGGAGATGCCCGAAGGGCAGCGGATGTTGTCTTCCAGGACGTAGAAGCGGCCGTCCGCGCCGCGCACGACGTCGACGCCGGCCACATGGACCCGGACTCCGTTGGCAGGGTTGATGCCCCACGCGGCGCGGTGGAAATGGATCGACGTGGTGACCAGCCGCCGGGGAATGATGCGGTCGTTGAGGATGCGCCCCTCCCCGTAAATGTCGGCCAAGAAGGCCTCGAGGGCGTGCACCCGTTGCACCACGCCCGCTTCGAGGGTGGCCCACTCGTCGTCGGGGATGATCCGGGGGACCAGGTCGAGGGGCCACGGCCGCTCCTCGCCCGAGAGCTGGAAGGTGATGCCCCGGTCGCGGAAACCGCGGTCGCGTGCGGCAGAGCGCCCCTCGAAGTCGGCCGCCGGCAGGGCGGCCAGCGCATCGTGAAGATCGCGGGCTGCGGGCCGGGGCACGCCGGGCGAGGAGAACATCTCGTCCCAGGCAGTGATCCCCAGCGTTCGGGCCGGTGCGTAGTCGTCAAAGAGGTCGCCCATCGCGCCCTCTGGTCTAGCAGTGATGTGTTACCGGAAGATTGCTGAAAGGTTCCTGGCGTTTCTCGGCCGCTTGCCGGCCGCACACCACGGTGCTCACGTGGCGTCTCAGCTTTTGGCGCGGCCGCGGTCGCGTGCCCGGTCCTGAGCCGGCAGCACAACCTTGCGGATGCGGATCATGTGCGGTGTGACCTCGACGCACTCGTCTTCCCGGATGAACTCCAGGGCCTGCTCCAGGGAGAGTTGCCGCGGCGGGACCAGCGGTATGGTGTGATCCGACGAAGAGGTCCGCATGTTCGTCAGCTTTTTCTCTTTGGTCGGGTTGACGTCCATGTCCTCGGCCCGGGCATTTTCGCCGACGATCATCCCTTCGTAGACCTCCACACCGGGGCCCACCAGCATGGCACCGCGGTCCTGGAGGTTGGTCAGGGCATACGCCGTGGTCGGTCCGCGCCGGTCGGCCACCATCGACCCGTTGGGCCGGGTGCGCAGGTCACCCAACCACGGTTCGTAGCCTTCGAGCACGTGGTGCAGCTGCCCCGTGCCGCGTGTCTCGGTCAGGAACTCGGTGCGGAAGCCGATGAGCCCCCGCGACGGCACCAGCCATTCCATGCGGCACCACCCGGTATGGCCGGTGTTGTTCATGGCCTCCATGCGCCCCTTACGCAGGGACAGCAGCTGGGTGACGACGCCCATGAAATCGCTCGGGACATCCACCGACACCCGCTCGATGGGCTCATGCAGCTTGCCGTCGATCTCCTTGGTCAGGACCTGCGGCTTGCCCACGGTCAGCTCGAAGCCTTCCCGGCGCATCAGCTCCACCAGAATGGCCAGGGCCAGCTCGCCCCGACCCTGGACTTCCCAGGTGTCGGGCCGGTCGGTGGTCAACACCCGGATGGACACGTTCCCCACCAACTCCGCGTCGAGGCGGCTCTTGATGAAACGGGCCGTCAGCTTGGTGCCGGGCGCCACGCCGCTCACCGTCTGGCCGGCCAGGGGCGACGTGTTGACGCCCAGCGTCATCCCGATGCTGGGGTCGTCGATGGTGATGATGGGCAGGGGCTGCGGGTCGTCCACGTCGGCCAGGGTGTCGCCGATCATGATCTCGGGGATCCCGGCCACCGCGATGATGTCGCCGGGACCGACTCCCTCGGCCGGCGCGTCGACTCGGTCCAAGGCCTCGGTGATGTACAGCTCGTTGACCCGGACCCGCTCCACCGTGCCGTCATGGCGGCACCAGCTGACGTTTTGCCCTTTGCGGAGGGTGCCGTTGAACACCCGGCACAACGCCAGACGGCCCACGTACGGCGAAGCGTCGAGGTTGGTGACCAGGGCCTGGAGGGGATGGCCCTCCTCGTATTCGGGCGCTGGGATGTGGTCCAGCAGCAGGTCCATCAGCACCTTGAGGTCGGGGCTGCCCTCCACGTCCTCGGGTGCCATGGCCGCCCGCCCGGCTCGGGCGTTGCAGTACACCACCGGAAACTCGATCTGCGCTTCGGTGGCCCCGAGGTCGATGAACAGGTCGTAGACCGCGTCGAGGACCTCGGCCGGCCGTGCGTCGGGCCGGTCGATCTTGTTGACCACCAGGATCACCGGGAGGTGCGCTTCGAGCGTCTTGCGCAACACGAAGCGGGTCTGGGGCAGGGGCCCCTCGCTGGCGTCGACCAGCAGCAGCACGCCGTCCACCATGGTCAGGCCGCGCTCGACCTCGCCACCGAAGTCGGCGTGGCCCGGGGTGTCGATGATGTTGACCGTGAGATCGCCGTAACGCACAGCGGTGTTCTTGGCCAGAATCGTGATCCCTTTTTCGCGCTCCAGGTCGGTGGAGTCCATGACGCGCTCAGTGAGCTCCGCCCCTACTCGGAACGCTCCGGACTGGCGGAGCATGGCATCCACGAGAGTGGTCTTGCCGTGGTCGACGTGAGCCACGATGGCGATGTTGCGAAGATCGGCGCGTTGCATGAAAGGTCCTGGGAAAGAGGGAGCGGGGCGCGCGGCGGCGCCGGGCACCTCCAATCTACCGGTTCCTGGTCCTTCTCCCGGTCAGCAGCTTGCGCCGCAGCGCCGCGCCACGGTGCGCCTCGTCGCCGGAGCGGGGCCGGCCACCCTTGTGGTGGTCCTCCATCCGCTTGCGGATCAGCTCTCGCCGGGCCTGCAGGTCCCGGTAGGTGAGCGCTTCGACGTCCCCGGAAACCCCCACCGCAGCGCGGACCCCGTCGAGCTCCACTGGGTGCTCGCGTGGGTCGATCCCGATGTCCGCCGCGATACGGGCGCCGTAGCGGGTGGTGAAGTAGGCGGCGATCTGGGTGATCTCGCCGAACAGGTCCACATCCGGAGCCAGGGTGGCCAGCGCTCCGTCGAGGAACAGGAGGTCCTTGACGAACAGCATGAGGATCTTGGGGAACCGGGCCCCGTAGGCCAATAACTGCCGGGTCAGTTCCCGGATCTCACGCAGCAGCTCGTCGGGGGCCATCATGGTGGGGTCCATGGGCGGCTTGTCCAGACCGAAGTCGGCGACCACCGCGTCGAGGTCGGTGTCGGGGGGCAGCGCGCCCAGGTCACGCAGAGCCGACAACTGCAGCTTGGGGTCGTTCATGCTGCCGCCCATCAGCATGCGCAGGAAGGCCAGTCGACGGGGCTCGTCGAGGCGGCCGGTGATGCCGTAGTCGAGGAGCGCGACCCGACCGTCGGGCTGCACCAGCAGATTGCCGCCGTGGAGGTCGCCGTGGAACACCCCGAAGAGGGTGGCGCCCTCCAAGAAGGCGATCATGAGCGCACGGACCACTGCGGAGGTGTCAATGCCCGCCGCGATCATGCCCTCGACGTCGTCCCACGCGAATCCATCGAGGCGTTCCATCACCAGCACCCGGCGGGTGACCAGAGTGGGATGGGGGCGGGGTACCACCACGGCCCGCTGGTCGGTGGCGGCCAGCACGGCGGCCACGTCGAGCATGTTGTCGGCTTCCAGCCGAAAATCGAGCTCCTCGACCACCGTCTCCGCGAACAACTCGACGAGCGCCGGCGGGTTGGCCAGCGCCGCCACCGGGATACGCCCGATCAGCGCCGGAGCGATCCACGACATGGCGGCCAGGTCCTGGCGGACGCGGGCGCCGACGTCGGGACGCTGCACCTTGACCACCACCGACTCGCCGGTGCGCAAGGTGGCGGCATGCACCTGGGCGATGGACGCCGCGGCGATCGGAGTCTGCTCGAAGGAGGAGAAAATGGTCTCGAGCGGAGCCCCCAAGTCGGATTCGACCACCGCCCGCACCGCGGCGAACGGCTCGGCGGGGACGCGGTCGCGCAGCAGACGGAATTCGCTGACCAACTCGGGGGGGAAGAGGCCTTCACCCGACGACAGGATCTGGCCCAGCTTGATGTAGGTGGGCCCCAGTCGCTCGAAGGAAATGCGCAGCCGGCGCGACAGGCCCGCCCGCGAGACGGTCGGCGTGGTGTCGCGGCGGGCTTGGCGCCGCTCGATGAGCCACCAGCCGGCCAGCGCCTGGCCCAACTGCAAGCCGACCCACACGACCCGTTTTCCGGGCGGGAGGCGCCGGCGGCGCAAAAGGCGGGGCACCAATGCTGCGCTGCGGGCCCGCAGGGGACGGGCGCCGGCCCGCCAGGAAGGCTGATCGTCGGGCAATACCCACGGACCCTGGGCGCTGAAGCCGCCCCAGGCCACGTCGGGAGCAGCCGGGGGAGTAGTGGGTGGCGCCGCCATCGGCCCAAGCTACCGGGCCTGCGCGTCGTCGAGTCTCGTGGCGGGCAGGAAGGCCGCTGCCCCGGCCGCCTAACATCGCCGGCATGGCTGAACGGCTCACAGCAGGCACTGCGGCACCGAAGTTCGACTTGCTCGACCAGGCGGGGACGTCGGTCTCGCTGAGCGGGTTCAAGGGACGGAAGGTCCTGGTCTACTTCTATCCAAAGGCCGACACCCCGGGCTGCACCACTCAAGCCTGCGGGCTGCGCGACATCCTGGGCGACATCGGCGACGCCGTGGTGTTGGGCATCAGCCCGGACCTGCCGGCCAAGCAGGCCAAGTTCGACCAGAAGTACTCGCTGGGCTTTCCGCTGCTGTCCGACCCGGACCACGCGGTGGCCGAGGCCTACGGGGTCTGGACCGAAAAAAGCATGTATGGGAAGAAATACATGGGAATAGAGCGCTCGGCGTTTCTCGTCGACGACAAGGGCAAGCTGGCCGAGGTCTGGTACAAGATCTCCCCGGCGAACACGCCCAAGAACCTGCTCGCCGCGCTGGAGCAGTAGCCGGCTGGCCGGCGTGCCCCGCAGCTCAGTCCGGTGGTGGGATCAGGACCAGGCAGGCGTTGTGTCCGCCGAAACCGAACGAGTTCGACAGGATCGGTCCCGGCGCCCACGGCCGAGCCGAGCCCATCACCACATCGATGGTGAAATCGGGGTCGAGCTCGGCGAGGCCCAGCGTGGGCGGAATGAGCCCATGCGCGATGGTCAACGCCGCCGCCACCGCCTCCAGTGCGCCGGCGCCCCCCAGCGCGTGCCCGGTAACACCCTTGATCGACGTGACCAAAGGACCTGGGGCACCGAAGACCTTGGCGATGGCCGCCGCTTCCGCGGCGTCGTTGAGGGGGGTCGAGGTGCCGTGCGCGTTGACGTGGGCGATGTCGGCGACGGTGAGCCCCGCGTCGGCGATGGCGGTTTCCATGCAGGCGATGGCGCCGATACCGCCGGGGGCGGGAGCGGTGATGTGGTGGGCGTCGGCCGTGCTCGCGGCGCCGGCCACCTCGGCATAGATCTTCGCCCCGCGGGCCTTGGCCCGGCCCATCTCCTCGAGGACGAGCACCGCACCGCCCTCGGCGATGACGAACCCGTCGCGCCGGGCGTCGAACGGACGGGATACGCCGCTGGTCGACAGCGCCGTCATGTTGGCGAACCCGGCCATCCCCGTGGGCGTCAAAGGCGCCTCGCTGGAGCCGGCGAGCACCAGGTCGCAACGCCCGGTGGCGATCATCCGGGCGCCGTTGCCTACGCTCTGGGTCCCCGCGGCGCAGGCGGTGACGGTGTTTTCGCACGGCCCCCGGAGCCCGTAGCGCATGGAGATCCCGGCCGGCCCGGCGTTGGCCATCATCATGGGCACCAGGAAGGGGCTGACCCGGCGGTCCCCCCGGGCCAGCCGGATTTCGATCTGGATCTCGAGTGTTTCCAGGCCACCGACGCCGGTGCCTACCCACACTCCGGACCGCTCCGGATCGGCGCCGATGGCGTCGATGCCGCCGGCGTCGCGGACCGCCTCATCAGCCGCGATGGCCGCGATCAAGGCGAAGCGGTCGACCCTGCGCAGGTCTTTGGGCCCGAAGAGGCTCGACCCGTCCAGGCCCTCGATTTTGCGCAGCCCAGGAGCGGGGGGGTGCAGCAAACCGTCCCAGAAGGCTTCGACGCCGATGCCGCACGGAGCGGCGACGCCCAGACCGGTCACTGCCACACGCCGGCCAGGGACGGCACCGGTGCCGTCGGGGTTGGGGCAGACCGCCAGCATCAGAGCTTGGAGGTGACGAGCACGAACGCTTGGTTCACAGTGTCGACCCCTTCGAGCTCGGACTCGTCGACATTGATGCCGAACTGCTCCTCGAGCGCCATGACCAGTTCCACCAGGTCCAGGCTGTCCGCGTCCAGGTCCTCGGCGAAGCGCGCTTCGCGGGTCACCTTCTCCGGCTCCACTTGGAGCACCTCAACGGCGCATTGCTTGAACTTTTCGAAGGCCTCAGCGTCGTCCATGGGTTCCTCCGTGGTCGTGAGTGGAATGAGGGTGCTGCGGGAAGAGCAACAAGAAACGAGGAATCTACTTGTCGGGCGACGGGGGCGCGGTGACCTCCGGCGCGGTGGGGCCATCTTTTCCCCAACGCCAGACGGCCGAGGCCCAGGTCATTCCGGCCCCGAATCCCGCCAGTAGGACCAGGTCGCCGTCAGCCAGCCGCCCCCGTTCGGCGGCGTCGACCAGGGCCAAGGGGATGGAAGCGGAGGAGGTGTTGCCGGTCGTGTCGATGACCGAGGCGATGCGCTCGTCGGGGATGCCCAGGCGCTCTGCCACCGCTCTCATGATGCGGATATTGGCTTGATGGGGGACGAACAGGGCGATGTCGGCCGCCGCCACCTTGGCCCGTTCCATGGAGTTGGTGGCCGATTCGACCGTCGCCCGCACGGCGCGGCGGAACACCTCCTGGCCCTTCATGACCATGCCGCTGCCCAGGTCGGCGTAGAGGATGGGCTGCAGCGAGCCGTCGACGCCCAGGTCCCAGCCCAACAGCGAGCTTTCGCCGGGGACCGCCTCGACGACCACCGCGCCTGCCCCGTCCCCGAAGAGGAAGGCGTTGGTACGGTCCGCCCAGTTGGTGGCCCTGCTCAGGGTCTCCGCCCCGATCAACAGGACGCGGTCGATGCCGGCGCTCACCATGCCCGTCGCGGTGACCAGGCCGTAGGTGAATCCGGCGCATGCCGCGTTGAGGTCCATGGCGCCCCCTCCGATGCCCAAGGCGGCGGACAGCGGCGCCGATGTGGCAGGAATGAGCTGGTCGGGGGTAGTGGTGCACAAGATGAGGAGGCCGACGTCAGCAGGGTCGATCCCGGCCGCCTCCATGGCGGCTCGGCCGGCGGCCTCGGCCAGCCTGCCCGTCGTGCCGACACCTCCCGGAGGGGAGAACGGCGGCTGGGGGTCAACGAAGGGCCCCGTCGCCACCCGGCGTTCCGAGATACCGGAACGCTCCCGGATCCATTCGTCGGACGTCTCGAACAGGGTGCTTATTTCCTCATTGGTCACCACTCGCTCAGGCAGGGCCCGGCCCCAACCAGTAATGGCGGAGCCCCGGGTTACGGGGTTGGGGGACATGGCGGCGTTCCTCCTAGCCGGGATCGACGAACGTGAGTGAGCACCGCTAGTGGGCCCGGAGCCAGGCCAGCGGTTGTCCGGTCTGTACCCGCTCACCGGGATGGGCCAGCACTCCCATGAGCGTCCCCTCGAACGGCGAGCGCACTTCGGTGGAGGCGACGGTGCCCAGCAGCGTTCCGACGGTGATCGGGGTGCCCTCGCCCATCTCGCCCTCTTCGAGCGGGGGGGGTTCGAAAAGGCCGGGGCAGGGGCTGATGACCATGCGCTCGGACACATACAGCCGCTCCCCCTGATGACCGGAGGCATAGGCGTGCAGCACGGTGTCGCCGGCCACCGCGTCGACCAGCCGGTCGAGGTCGTCGGGGCGGGCCAGCGCCACCGTGGTCACGCCGGGCACGGTGCGCCGGATCATGCTCGAGAGCGAGCCGCCCGGACCCACTTCGACGAACATCGACTCGCCGCGGGCGGGATCGCCCAAGACCCCCGCGAGGCGCAGCACACTTTGGTGCCAGCGCACAGGGCTGACCATCTGGGCCCGCAACAACACGTCCCATTCCTCCGCGGTGGCGTGCGGGAGGCTGTCCACATTGGCCACCACCGGCACTTCGGGCTCGTGGAAGGTGGCCTCGGCCAGCGCCTTGCGCAGCCGGGAGCGGGCCGGCGCCATGAACGGGGTGTGGAAAGCGCCGCCCACCGCGACCCGGGTCGCGCTCTGCGCACCGAGCGTCTTGGCGATCGCTGCGGCTCGCTCCACCGCCGCGGGCTCGCCCGCCAGAACCACCTCGTCGGGGGTGTTGTAGTTGGCTACCCAGGCAGCCCCGTCGGCCAGCTGGCAGGCAATGCGCGCCGATTCGCCGTCGCACCCCGAGACCATCAGCATGATCCCGGGGCGGGCGTCCGCTGCAGCCTGCATGGCGTCGCCGCGCTCGGTGACCACTCGTACTCCGTCCTCGAAGCCCAGGGCGCCGGCCGCCACCAGCGCGGTGTACTCACCGACGCTGTGGCCGGCCACCGACGTGGGCTCGATGCCCAACCGTTCGATGGCGTCGAGGACCACAAGGCCCATGGTGAAGGTCACCAGCTGTGCGTTGCGGGTCTCGGTGAGCTCGTCCCGGCCGGCGTGAAGCAGCAGGTGGGCGATGTCGCGACCCGCCGCCGAGGCCACGTCGTCCACCAGTTCCCATGACGGGTGCTCGGTCCACGCTCGCCCCATACCTGGGTGTTGCGACCCCTGACCAGGGAATACGAATGCCGGCACGTCACCTCCTCCTGTCGCCCGCACCGATTCTGACCTACCGGGAGCCCGGCTGGTAACACCCAAGCCGTTAAGACGCGGTTACCGGTGGGTCACTTTGGCCGACGCGGCAACCTAGGTGGGTGATCCCGACGAGCGAGTGGATGCCGCTGACGCTCCTGGTAGGGTCCGAGCGCAAAGCTGCCACGCAGCGTGGGAAGGGGACCAAATGAGCGATCTCGAGGCGACAGTGGCCGCACTGGCCGCCAAGGTGGCGGAGATGGAGGATCGACTCGCCATCTATCAACTTCTGGCCACTTACGGCCCGGCCGTGGACTCCGGCCTGTCCGGCGTCACTGCGGACCTGTGGAGCGAGAACGGCACCTACGACTGGGGCATGGGCAAGTCGGAGGGGTCCGCCGCGGTGGGGGCCATGGTGGAAGGTGATCAGCACCAGGGCATCATCGGCGGAGGAAGCGCCCATTTTCTGGGCACGCCCCACCTGGACATCCACGCTGACCGGGCCGTGGCTACCGGCTATTCGCAGCTCTTGCTCTTTGACAAGGAGCAGCAGGGGTTCCGGGTTTGGCGGGTCGCCGCCAACCGGTGGGAGCTGGAACGCACCCCGCAGGGGTGGAAAGTGGTCAAGCGCGTCAACCGGGTGCTCGACGGGAGCGAGGAGGCTCGCTCGTTGCTGCGGGCCGGCGTGGAGCGCGGGACGGGGTCCCCGCTGGAGTAACGCCGCTCCCGCTGGGGCGCTGGGCAGCTGGGGCGCTGGGCAGCTGGGCAGCTGGGCGTCGCTCGGCACTTCTGGGCCGCCGCTCGGCACTTCTGGGCGTCGAATTGCGGGAATGCTGTAGTAAATGCCACCCAGACGCGCGGATGCGTCCGGTGCGGCCCGATGTTTTTTCTTCATCGGACTGGGTACATATCGATGCAGAGGGTTGGACGAAAACTCTTCGTTCGCTACAGGTGGGGACTACCACCCTCAAATCACCATGGCCCTGCCGGAGGAGAAAAAGCAGATGATAGGTGTCGGTATTGTCCTGATGTTGATCGGCTTTATTCTTGCCATACCCGTACTGTGGTCAGTGGGGATCGTGGTGCTCTTCGTTGGCTTGGTGCTACTGCTCCTGGGGTCCATCGGACACGCGGTGGGTGGACGTCGGCACTACTACTGAGCGGGCGCCGGCCATCCCGTTCGTGAGCGCCCGCTACTGGGCCGTCATCCGGCTTAGGGTCCCACCAGCTGGATGAGGAGAGAGTCGCTGACGGGTCGGGTCCCTCCGGCGAGCGGGGTGATGCTCAGTGCAGTCGAGTTCCCTGCCGGATTGCGCACCGTCAGGATGCTGTTGACGGCCGTTGTGTCGATAAGCGCCTGCTCGCTGATGTCGGAAGTACCGGTCGCTCGGCCGACGACGGTGTAAGCCAGGTCCGCGCCATTCAGCGTCAACAAGAGTTGTCCGGCTTCAGCGACTGGGACGTTGAACGACACCTCGTAGACGCCAACGGCGGCGAGATTGAACGATGACGGGCCGGTCCTAACGATTGAGGACCCCACGCTCGGGCCATCCTGTGGGAAAGAGACGTCCGTGCCCGGCGCGACGGCGGCGGCGTTGTCCGGCGGCATCAGCGCAAAGAACTCCGCTGACGCCGAACTGCCGCTCGGCCCGGCCGGTCCGACTGGCCCCGTCGCTCCGGTCGCGCCGGCTGGTCCCGTCGCCCCACGCGGCCCCTGGGGACCAACCGAGCCCGAACCGGGGGCCGTCTTGGATGCGATGGCGACCACTGACCCACTCGAGGAGGTCCCCAGGGCGTTGCCTTCGTACGGAGCGTCGCCGAAGGCGAACACTCCGCCATCCTTCGCGACCAGCCAATAACCGAGTCCGTCGCTGGTCGACACGATTCCCACCACCGGCTGGTTCAAGTGCGACGGCGCGGACCCGTAGGCGACAGCGCTGCCGTAGGCGTGAACCCGGCCAGCGGCGTCGACCACCCAGTAGCCGCCGGCAGGACTCGCCGCAGTCGTGCGTACCGACGCCAAGACGATGCGCTCTGCCGCGGTCATCGTATGAGCGTGCTGGACAGTGCCACCCCCGAGCGTCAGCGCGGCCGCGATCCCCAGCGCTGCGACGCCGCCGACCGCCACCCGTAGTGTTCGACTGTTCACATGTCCGGTAAGACCTTCGCCTGATTCCATAAAGGGGTTCATCGACCCATAATTGGGCAAACCGAGCACCCATGCAATATTTCCGTCAAATCAGTCCGAGGCATCCAACCGCCAGCGCCGCTGGGGTGGTGGCATTACCGCGCGGCTGCCCATTCGGCGAGCGCGACGGTCTGTGACCAAAGGCCCCGCGGCGTGAGGTCTGTGACCACCATTTACCCCTTTGAACTGCTCTTTAGCAGTAAGGCCCTGGTGCCCGAGGTGGGATTCGAACCCACACGCCCGTGAGGACAAAGGCTTTTGAGGCCTCCGCGTCTGCCATTCCGCCACTCGGGCCAGGAGCCAGCAAGACTACCGTTCGGAACCGGAGGGCACAGGATCGGTCGGAGGTACTGCCGGGGCGGCCGGCCACGCGGACCCGTCGCTCCCCGCGAAGACTGCCGTGGGAGACGGCGGCGGGGGCCAGGGCGCCGGCGCCACGACCGGCAGTTCGATGTGGATGAGGGTCCCGCCGTCCGCCGGGAGCTGAATGCTCACGGAACCCCCGTGGGACTCCACCGCTTGGCGGACGATGGCCAACCCCAACCCCGACCCCGGCATCCGGCGCGCCGTCGGCGCCCGATAGAAGCGGTCGAAGACCTTGGGTAGGTCCTCGGGGGTGATTCCCGGTCCGTGGTCGCGCACCTCGAGCACCCACGCTGCTCCTCGCCGCAGGGTGACATCGACCTGTCCGCCGGGTGGGGACCACTTTGCCGCGTTGTCGAGGACGTTGAGCACCGCCCGCTCCAACAGGGCGGGTTGCGCCCGCACCAGCCCGCGGTCCAAGGAGACGGAGAAAGTAAGCGACATGGCCCGGCGCCGAGCCCGTTCAACCGCGTGCTCCACGATCTCGTCGAAGGCCACGTCGAGCGGCTCCACGAGTTGCTCATCGTCCCTGGCCATCTCGACGAGGTCGCCTACCAAGGTGCTGAACTCCTCCAGCTGGGCCTGTACGTCGCTCAACAGTTCGTCGCGGTCGACGGTCGGCAGGTCGGGCGCCCGCATGAGCAGCTCGATATTGGTGCGCAGGCTGGTCAGGGGGGTGCGCAGCTCGTGGCCGGCATCGGCCACCAGTTGTGCTTGCTGCTGGCGCGACGATGCCAACGCGCCGAGCATGGCATTGAAGCTGCGGGCTAGCCGGGCCAGCTCGTCGTCGCCTTCCTCGGGGATGCGGGCGCCCAGGTCCTGGGTCAGGGCAACATGCTCTGCGGCCGCCGTCAGCCGTTCCACCGGGCGGATCATGGCCCGGGCCGCCGCGTAGCCCATCGCCATAGCCAAAGCGACGCCCGACAGGCCGACCAGGAACAGGATGAGCCGGAGGTCCGACAGGGTCCGGTCGATGTCGTTGAGGGGGTGGGCGATGACCAGGGCGCCGCTGGGTACCGCCTCGGTCGACCCCCCGATGGTCAGGATCAGCGGGCCGCCCAGGCTCACCGCGATCATCCGGTAGTCGGCGCCGGCGATGCTCTTGGTGGCGAGCACCGAGTAGCCACGGGTGGAGTCGCCGGCCAGCGCCTTGATCCCAGAGGAGACTGTGAGGGTGGACGGTCCCACGCCCCCCGGGGGAGTCAACAAGACCGTGGCGCCGCCCGGCTCCACGAACCAGGCCACGTTTTCCTGGTCGATCAAACGGGCCGTCACCCCGAGCGCTCCTTCCGGTGAGATGCGGATGGCGGCGCGGGTCTGGGAGTTGAGCGAATCGTCCACCTGAGCCAACAGGTCGTGATGCACCAGGATGTAGGCGGCTAACGCGCCGAGCGCCACCGCGAGCCCGACGGCCAGGGCAGCCAGCACACTCAGCCGGGCCCGGAAGCTCAGCCTGCGGCGAGCGGGGCGCCCGGGGCTAAAGGTAGAGGTGTCGCCTGGGGAGGGCGCGGCAGGAATCATTCTTCGACTGGTTCGCGCAGCACGTAGCCGACACCGCGGACGGTATGGATCAGGCGGGACTCCCCCGCAGCCTCGGTCTTGCGTCGCAGGTAGCCGATATAGACCTCCAACGAGTTGGAGTTGGCGCCGAAGTCATAGCCCCACACCCGGTCGAAGATGACTTCGCGCGGCAGCACCTGGCGGGCGTTGCGCAGCAACAACTCGAGGAGAAGGAACTCGGTGCGGGTCAACTCCATACGCCGGCCACTTCGGCGCACTTCACGGGTGCCCGGGTCGAGCGACAGATCAGAGAAACGGAGGACTTCGTTGTCGGAGAGGGGAGCCGACCGGCGCAGCAGGGCCCGCATGCGGGCCAGGAGCTCCTCGAGAGCGAACGGTTTGACCAGGTAGTCGTCGGCGCCCGCGTCGAGGCCGGCCACCCGTTCGGAAACCCCGGAGCGGGCCGTGAGCAAAAGGATGGGAGTGGCGTCGCCCGCCGCGCGCAGCCTGCGGCACACCTCGAGGCCGTCGAGGCGGGGCATGGCCACGTCGAGCACGATGGCATCGGCGGGGCGTTCGGCGTGCATCGCGAGGGCGCCCATCCCGTCTTCGGCCTGGGCTGTCTCGTAGCCCTCGAAGCGCAGGGCACGATCCAAGGCTTGGCGCACGGCGGGCTCGTCATCAACCACGAGAACTCTCACGCCCCCAGTGTGACCTGCGGAGATGAAAGAGTGCTGAATCTCGCACCGACAATGTTGCGGCCCTGTACCGTGCCCGGGATGCAGTACCCACCGGCGCGGCGCGAGGATCTGCACGAAGTCCTTCACGGCTATCGGGTGGCGGATCCCTACCGGTGGCTAGAGGACGCCACCGCGGCCGAAACCGTGGCATGGGCGGCGGCCGAAGATGGTTGTTGGGGCGAATGGATCGAAGCAGCCGGGATGCAGGCGGTGCGCGCGCTTCTTGTCGAGCGCCTCGAGCAACTGATCCCGCCGTGGGTGGGTCCACCGACGGTGATCGGTGAGCGACGCTTCTGGACCCAGCGCGACCGGGGCCAGGATCATGCCGCGCTGTGGGTCTCCGACGCCTCCGGTGCCCGGCCGTTGTTGGATCCCAACGCCCTATCCGATGACGGCACCGTCACCCTCGACGCGTGGGCGCCGTCGGTGGAGGGTCAGCGGGTGGCGTACCAGGTCTCGGCCGGCGGGGACGAGGAGAGCACGCTGTGGGTTGTCGACGTCGACAGCGGCGAGACGCTCGAGGGGCCCATCGACCGCACCCGCTACAGCTCGGTGGCGTGGTTGCCGGGAGGCGAGCAACTGTATTTTGTCCGCCGGCTGCCTCCCGAGGCGGTCCCCCGGGGGGAGGAGGCGTTCCACCGCCGCCTTTGGCTGCACACCGTGGGCGCCGATCCCGACACCGATATCTTGGTGTGGGGCGAGGGCCTCGAGCCCACCGCCTATATCGGCGTCGTGGCCTCGCGCGACGGCCGGTGGCTGGCGGTGACCTCCGCGTCGGGGACCGCCCCGCGCAACGACGTGTGGGTAGGGGACCTGAAGGCCGATCCGGCCGCTCCCACCTGGTGGCCGGTCCACGTGGACCACGACAGCCAGGCGTGGCCCAGCTTCGATCGCAGCGGCACGCTGTGGCTGCTCACCGACCGCGACGCACCCCGGAGGCGGTTGTGTGCGCTCGACCCGGCGGCGGCTGACCGCTCGTCGTGGCGCGAGGTCATCGGGGAGGACAGCGAAGGCGCGGTCCTCGAGGAGGTCGAGTTCGCCCAGGGCTGGATCGTGGCCTCGCGACGCCGTCACGGTGTCAGCGAAGTCGTGTGCTTCGACAAGGCGGATGGCACCCTCCGCCAGCGCGTGGCGCTCCCCGGGGCGGGAAGCGTGGGCCTCACCGGCCGGCCCGATGAGGCACCTGAGTTGTGGTTGACCTACACCGACTTCGCTACCCCGGCGCAGGTGTGGCGTCTTGATCCGACGACGGTGACATTGGTCCGCGAGGCGGGCAACGACGACATCGAAGCGGCGTCTGGCGTCGTCTCGCGACAGACGGCGGTCGTTTCTGCCGACGGGACCCAGGTCCGCGTCACGCTGGTACTGCCCGAAGACCACGCCGGCGAGCATGCTCCCCGGCCGACCATCCTCTACGGCTACGGCGGATTCGGCGTCGCCTTGTCGCCCGCCTATAGCTCGTCCATTTCGGCTTGGGTGCGGGCCGGAGGGGTGTACGCGGTGGCCCACCTGCGCGGCGGTTCCGAAGAGGGCGAAGAATGGCACCGCGCCGGCATGCGGGAAAACAAAGAGCGCGTGTTCGAGGATTTCGAGGCGGCGGCGGACGCGTTGGTGGCCGGCGGGTGGACCACGACCGAGCAGCTGGCGGTGATGGGCGGATCCAACGGCGGGCTGTTGGTGGGCGCTGCGGTGACCCGTTCGCCGCAGCGCTACCGCGCCGCGGTGTGCTCGGCGCCCTTGCTCGACATGGTGCGCTACGAACGCTTCGGGTTGGGGGCGACATGGAACGACGAGTACGGCCGGGCGGACGATCCCGTCGAGCTCGGTTGGCTGCTCGGGTACTCGCCCTATCACCACGTGGAGGAAGGGGTTTGCTACCCGGCCGTGCTCTTCACCACCTTTGACGGTGACACCAGGGTCGACCCGTTGCATGCCCGCAAGCTGTGCGCGGCGTTGCAGTGGGCCACGACCCGGCGTCCCCAGGACGGACCAGTCCTGCTGCGGCGGGAGGCCGGAGTGGGCCATGGTGCGCGTGCGGTTCGTCGCAGCGTCGAACTGGCCGCCGACCAGCTCGGTTTCCTGGCCTCCCATACCGGTCTGGACATTCGTCACCAGCTGCTCGGTTAGCCTTGGGGGTCATGCTCAACTTGGTGGCGGGCGACAACCGGGCGACCGTTTCACCCGAGCACGGCGGACGGATCGCTGCGCTGTCGTTCGCCGGGCACGAAGTGCTGCTCGACGCGGCCACCGCCGCCTCCCGCACCGGGCAGGACCCGCCGGCCGCTACTCGCTGGGGGATGTTCCTCATGGCTCCGTGGGCGGGCCGGGTTCGCCACGGCGAGTTCGCGTTCAACGGTCGCCAATACCACCTCCCCATCAACAAGGCACCGCATGCCATCCACGGCACGATTTTCGACCGGCCGGCCGACAGCGCCGAAGTGGATGTCACCCAAAGCGAAGTTACGTGTACCTGGCGGCTCCGTGATCCTTGGCCGTTCGAGGGAGTGGTCACGTCGCACGTCGCGTTGACCGCCGATTCGCTCAACTTGCGCCTGGAGGTGGCGGCCGAGGAGGCCATGCCGGTGACGCTGGGTTGGCATCCGTGGTGGCGCACCGAACTCGACACCGGCGGACGGCTCGACCCCGCCCGACGGCTTGTCATCGACGGCCCGCTGGCCGCCAGATATCAGCGCGACGAGGAGTCGATCCCCACCGGAGCCCTGGTGGGGCCGGGTCCGCCGCCGTGGGATGACTGCTTTCTGACCCCTGATCGTCCTCTGCGGCTGGTGTGGCCGGGGACGCTCAGTCTGCGCTTGGAGACCGACTGCCCCGACGTGGTGGTGTTCAACGAGATCGATTTCGCGCATTGCGTCGAGCCGCAAAGCGGCCCTCCCGACGCCCTGAACTCGGGGACCCACCTGCAGGTCTTGGCCGCCGGCCAGCGGGCCACGGCCACGTCCCGCTGGGTTCGCGAAGCCTGATCCGGGGGACAGTCGGGGGAACTGCTTCGGAGCTGGAGGTTGGCGCCACTACACTGATCCCTCCATGTCGAGGTCCTTGATCGAGCGCCGCTTGACCGACGTCAGTCAACGGCTGCGCCGCGTCCGCGAAGAGCTCGTCGTCCTCGACGAACAGCGTGAGGTGTTCACCGACGCGGCAGAGGACGCCCGCGTTCGTTCCCTGGTCTCCGAAACGCCCATCGCCCATCGTGAATACGAAGAAGCCCAGCGTCACGCCGACGCCATGGACCGCAGTCGCCGCTTACTGCTCAGCCAGATCGCCGCGCTGAGCGCCACGCAGGACGAACTGCTGGACCGCCTCGTGGTCTCGTCGGACTAGCAGCCGACGCGTTCGACGAGACCACAGTGACCAGTCCTGACCCCAGCAGCCGACCCGGAACTACGCAAGGAGCCCCACCTGTGACGGTGCGCGTCGTGATCGCCGAGGACGAGGCGATCGTCCGTCTCGATCTCAAGGAGATCCTCGAAGAAGAGGGCTACCAGGTCGTGGGCGAGACCGGGCGGGGCGACGAAGCGGTGGAGCTGGTCCGCACCCAGCAACCGGAGTTGGTCATCCTCGACATCAAGATGCCGGGCATGGACGGGCTGAGCGCGGCACGGGAGATCAACTCCGAACGCCTCGCCGCAGTGTTGATTCTCACCGCTTTCTCCCAGCGCGATCTCATCGAAAAAGCTCGCGAAGCGGGCGCCCTGGCCTATCTGGTCAAGCCGTTCCAGCGCAACGAACTGCTGCCGGCCATCGAGATGGCGCTCGGACGTTTCGAGGAGATGCGGATCCTCGACGATCAGGTCAAGACCCTCGAGGAGCGCTTGGAGGTCCGCAAACTGATGGACCGGGCCAAAGGCATCCTTATGGACGAATCCGGCTACAACGAGGGCGACGCGTTCCGCTGGATTCAACGCCGCGCCATGCAGCGACGCCAACGGATGGGCGACGTCGCCCGCGAGATCATCGAGAAAGGTCTACGCCCCGAAACCGGGGACGAGCCCTAGACCGGTTCGGGCACGTCGAGGTCGTCGGCCACATACAGCTGACGGGCCAGATCGGGGCCGAGCGCCAGCACCTGCCCATCGAGATCGAGGGTGAGGGTGCCATCAGGGGCCCGGGCCGACACCGTGGCCGCCGTGCCGGGCACAAAACCGTGATCGGAGAGGTACTCGAGCGACTCGGCGTCGATCTCCACCTGCTCGGTCACCCGGGCCAGGCGAATATGGTCGCCCCCTTGGGCGTCGGCCAGCGCCGTCAGCTCCTGGGGGTTCTGGCGGGTTCCCGGGATGGGGTTGCCGTGGGGGCAGGTGGTCGGGTTGCCGAGCAGCAGGACCAGGCGCGCTTCGACCTCGTCGGAGATGACGTGCTCCCAGCGGCACGCCTCCAGATGACTGCGGTGCCAGGGCAGGCCGATGACGTCGGTCAGGAGACGCTCCGCCAGGCGGTGCTTGCGCACCACGCTTTCGGCCAGGACCCGCCCCGTCTCGGTGAGCAGCAGAGAACGGCCGTGCACCTCGATGTAACCCTCGTCGCGTAGGCGGCGCACCATTTCGGAGATGGCGGGTGCGCTGTGGCCGAGACGCTCCGCCAGGCGCGCCTGGATGACGGTCGTGCCTTCCTCCTCTAGCTCATGGATAGCTTCGAGGTACTCCTCCAGCGGCGGGTGAAACGCATCAGGCACGGCCCCATGCTACGCCGCGGCGACGCTCTAGCATCCGGGCAATGCCCCTGCTCATGTTGCTCGACGGTCACTCGCTGGCCTACCGGGCGTTCTTTGCTCTGCCCACCGACATGGCCACCGCGTCGGGGCAGGTGACCAACGCGGTGTACGGGTTTACGTCGATGCTGGTGAACCTGCTCAAGGACCACGAACCGGACCGCATCGCGGTGGCCTTCGACCGCCCCGAACCGACGTTCCGCCACGCCATGATCCCCGATTACAAAGCGGGCCGAGCGGAGACGCCCGACATCCTGCGCCAGCAACTCGGGCTGGTCCGCCAGGTGGTCGACACCCTCGGGATGCCGGTGGTCGACGCCCCCGGCTACGAAGCGGACGACGTGATCGCCACGCTGGCCACCCGGGCCCGGGACGCCGGCGACGACGTCATCGTGGTGACCGGGGACCGCGACGCCTACCAGCTGGTCGAGGACCCCCACATCAAAGTGCTCTACAACCGCCGCGGGGTTTCGGACTACGTCCTCTACGACGAAGCCCGCATCCATGACCGCACGGGGGTCACTCCGGTGCAATATCCCGAGTACGCGGCGCTGCGGGGCGACCCTTCGGACAACCTTCCCGGTGTGCCGGGAGTAGGGGAGAAGACGGCGGCCAAGCTGATCAACACCTACGCCAACCTCGACGGCATTTTTGCCCACCTCGACGAGCTCACACCGAAGTTGCGGGCCAATCTGGCGGCCGCCCAGGATCAGGTGCGATCGAACGCCAGCGCCACACCCCTCATCCGGGACGTACCCCTCGACGTCGATCCCGATTCGTTGACCATGGGCGGATGGGACACCGAAGAACTGCGACGACTGTTCGACTTTTTGGAGTTCCGCAGTTTGTGGGACCGTCTGATGGAGGCACTCAAGGAGGGGAAAGAGGGCGACGACTCCGTGCCGGACGCCGGCGAGCCCATCGAGATCGACGTGTTCCGGCCCACGGCTTCCGAGGTGGTCGAACGACTCGAAACTTGGCGACGCGAGGCGCCGGTGCTGGCGCTGGCTCCGGCGTGGGAAGGCCGGGCCGGGCGCTCCGCGTTGATCGGGCTGGCGCTGGTGACCCAGGCCGAAGGCGAATCGGTGACGTGGATCGGCGAAGAGGTCTTGTCCGAACCAGAGGTGCTGGCTGCCCTCTCGGCGCTGCTGGGGCCAGGCGGGGCGGAGATCGCGGCGCACGACGCCAAAGCCGCCATGCGGGGCCTCGCGGTGATCGGGGTGGACTTTTCCAACCTGGGGTTGGATACCGCCATCGCCGCTTACCTGGTCGATCCGGCGGGAGACCAGTATTTGTTGGAGGATTTGGCGTTGCGTTACGCCGCGATCGACCTGCGCGCGCCGGACGCTCCGCCCCCCGGCCAACTCGACCTTTCGGGGACGGCGAGTGATCCGGCTACCGAAGCGGCGCGGCGCGCCGGAGCTCTGGCCCGTTTGGTGGAACCGCTCAGCGCGGCGCTCTCCTCGCGGGGTATGTCGCCGCTCTACGACGACGTGGAACGGCCCCTGGTGCGGGTGCTGGCCCGCATGGAGTTGGCCGGGATCAAAGTCGACACGACCGCGTTGCGCGGCTTGGCCCGGGAGCTTTCGGACGAGGCGCACCGTCTCGAAGAAGAAATCCAGGACCTGGCCGGCGAGCGTTTCGTGGTCAACTCCACCAAACAACTGCGAGAGATCCTCTTCACCAAACTCGGTCTGGTGCCCCAGAAACGCACCAAGACGGGCTTTTCCACCGACGCTCAATCATTGGAGCGGCTTCGGGGGGAACATCCCATCATCGACGCGCTGCTGCGCTACCGGGAAGTGGAAAAGCTGCGCTCCACCTATGGGGAGAGTCTGCTGGCCGAGGTCGGCCCCGACGGACGCATCCACGCCACGTTTAATCAAACGGTAGCCCGCACCGGCCGGCTCAGTTCTGATCAGCCGAACCTCCACAACATCCCGATCCGTTCCGAGGAAGGGCGCCGGTTCCGCAGTTGTTTCGTTCCCGCAGAAGGCTGCCGGCTATTGGTTGCCGACTACAACCAAATCGAACTGCGGGTCATCGCCCACCTGGCGGAGGACCCCGGCCTGGTCGACGCGTTCTTGACGGGTACCGATATTCACACGGCCACCGCGGCGCGCATCTACGCAGTGGACCCCGCTGAGGTCACCATCGCCATGCGATCCAAAGCCAAGATGGTGTCGTACGGACTGGCCTACGGCATGGAAGCCTACGGGCTGGCTCAGCGGCTGGGCATCGCGGTCCCGGAGGCCGCTGAGATTCTGAGCGCCTACTTCGAGGGTTTCCCCAATGTGCGGGCCTACATGGACCGGGTGGTGGCCGAGGCGCGCGACCGGGGCTACACCGAGACCCTCTTCGGCCGCCGACGGCTGATCCCGGAGTTGCAGTCGAACCGTTACCAGGTGCGCGCGGCCGGCGAACGCCAAGCCATGAACGCCGGGATCCAGGGCCTGGCGGCCGATATCTTCAAGGTGGCGCTGGTGCGTCTGGCCGCGCAGCTCGAGGAGCGGGGCCTGACCAGTCGCCTGGTGTTGCAGGTCCACGACGAGGTGCTGGTGGAGGTCCCCCCCGAGGAGGAAACACAAGCCGAGGCGGTGGTCACCGATGCCTTGTGCGGAGCGGCCGAGCTGCGGGTGCCGCTCACCGTCAACCTGGCGTGGGGTGCCACGTGGGCGGACGCCAAACACTGACACCGGCGCAGGCCTCCGATGACCCACGCCTTGGTCAGCTGGTGTTGGTGCTGACGACGTACTCCAGCATGCCCTGGTACACGTTGAGGATCGTCGCTCCGTACGTGGTGCTGGTGGCCCAGGTTCCGGTGAGGGCCTGCCAGCTGGCACAGCAACCCTCCCGGAAGTCTTTCTGAGGGACCACGTCGGCGTTGGCCGGCGGGTCGTGCAGCTCGGCGGTGGTCAACCCGGGGGTGGCGTAGGTGCGCAGCAGCTGCATCTGACCCCTGATGCCGAGTTGGGCCGATGCGAAGAGATAGCCCGAAGCGCACGAGTCACAGTGCCCGATCCCTGCGTAGTTGTTCTGGGTGATGGCGTCGGGCGAGCCGAAACCCCCAGTTTCCACGATCGACTGGGCGAAGGCCATATCGCCGCGCACGCCTTCTCGGGACCCTTCGCTCAGGTACCACGTCGCGAGCTTGGAGATCGGGGTGCTCGCGAGGTCGACGAAGCTCGTCGAGTTGTACCAGGCGGTCATCTGGTTGGCGTCGAGCGCGGCGCGGCCCAGTATGGAGATGGACCCGTCGGGGGCCAGTTGCCCCAGGGCCGCTACCGCGGCGTCCATCGCCGCGCTGGCTTTGGTGAACGCCGCGGTGGCCGCGCTGAGTTCGTTGGTGTCCACCTTGACCCGGGCGGTGTCGGGGCCGATTGCTTCGGCCGCCTGTTGCGCGCTGTGTTGGGCCTCGGCCAGGACCACCGCATCGTGTTCGAGGGCCGCGCCAGCCTGGTCGGCACTGCGCTGGGTGGCCGCCGCGGTGAGCTTGTCGCTCTGCACGGTGGACGCGATGTGGTCGATCGCCACCTGCGCCAGTTGCTCGGCTATCCCCTGCTCTTCGAGTTGGCTCACCGTGGTCGCCCCTCCTTCGGTGGGGTCGCCCACATAGAGCTGAACGGCCACGGCCACCAGGCGTTGGTGGTCGCGGGTCAGCACGGCCTGAGCCTGGGAGTTCGCCGCGTCGGCCTCCTGCTCGGCCGTTGCGCCCCGGTTGAGGGCAAGCTGGTCGAGGGTGGCGTCGGTTGCGGCGTTGGTGGAGGTCTGTTGGTCGTTGGTGAGTTCGGTTTCGGCGCCCGACAGCGCGGACTGGGCGTTATTGAGCGCGTTCTGGGCGGGAGCGACCTGCGCCGCGAAGTGCAGCCGGACCGCGGCCGCCTGGTCGGCCTCGATGGTGGGCAGGTCGAACGGGGGGGCCACGGGCGCTGTGGTGGCCACCGAAGTGGACGAGGAGCTACTTGTCGTCGTCGTCTGCGCCCCGGCGGGTGGCGTGGCGCTCCAGCACAGTGAAAGTGCGGTGGCGACGGCGACGGGGCGCCACCAACGCCGCCTTCCCGTCGGAGCGGGCCGCAGAAATCCACGTGGCCGCACCTCCACAGGTTGGCGGATCCGGCGGGTCGGGTGGGCGCACGAGTCCGCTTGCAGCGGACATGGCGTCGCGCTCGGCCACTACTGTCGGCGTGTGAAAGCGGGGGAGGCCGATGTCTGAAGCGAACAACACCGACGATCACGGATTGCATCGGGCCCGGGAAAACCGGGCCAGCGTGCGCCGCACATCGAGTGCCCTGGAGGGAGCCCTGGCGGTAGCGTCACGCCCCGACCCTGGCCGGTGGATGGATGCGGTGAGCGACGCGGTATCCGATTTGGGCGCGGCGTTCGAGCGCCACATTGTGGCCAACGAGGCGCCGGGAGGGCTGCTGGCCGACATGGTGGCGCAAAGTCCCCGGCTGGTCCACCAGGCCGAAACCCTGCGCCGCGACCACGACTCGCTTACCGCCGAGATCGCCGGGTTGGCCGCCGGCGTGCGCGCGGCGGCCGCCGGTGTTGTGGACGGCGACCAGATCTCCGAGGTGCGAACCCGCGGGCTGAGCCTCTTGCACCACCTCTCCGAGCACCGGCACCTGGGCGTGGAGATCGTCTACGAGGCCTATTTCGTCGATATCGAGGCCGCCGATTAGCCGGTTGTCCTCGGGCGGGTGGGAGCCGCCGGCCGAGCATCCCGCCGCGGGAGGCCGGTGGTTCGAGCCCCTGGCCGCTCACGCCGGAGCGGCCTACCTGCGCTATTCGTTTACCAAAGGCACGGCGCAGGAAGTCGGCTTCCTGGCCGAAGCGCTGGCGCTGGTGCCGGGGCAGCGGGTCCTCGACGTGGGCTGCGGCCCTGGCCGCCATGCCCACGCTCTGGCCGAGCGCGGTCTCGAGGTGGTGGGCTTGGACATCTCGCAGGAGTTCCTGCGCGCCGCAGGGGCCGGATGCTGGGTGCGGGGCGACGCCCGGCAGCTCCCTTTTCCCTCCGGGAGTTTCGACGCGGCGATCTCCCTGTGCCAGGGGGGATTCGGGCTGTTGGGCGGGGTGGGTGACGCCGTGGTGCTCCAGGAGATGGCCCGCGTCGTGCGACCCGGCGGCCGGGTCGGCTGCTCGGCTTTCTCCGCCTATTTCGCACTTCGCCATCTGGAGGAGAGCGATACCTTCGACGCCGATGCGGGGGTCAACCACGAACTGGCCACCGTGCGCAACCAGGCCGGCCAGGAAGCGGTTTTCGATCTGTGGACCACCTGTTTCACGCCCCGGGAGCTGCGCCTCCTGGCCGCGGCCGCCGGTTTGGCGGTGGACGCCCTCTACGCGGTGGAGCCCGGCCGCTACGGCGCAGCGCCTCCCGATCTCGACCACCCGGAATGGCTGTTGCTGGCCACCGTGGCGCCCGGACGGGTCCGTCCGAGGTCGGTGTAGGATCCCTCTGGCGAACAATTCGCTATGGCCGCGCTCACGACCCTGACCGAGCGAGGTTCCCGTCCGGAAAGAAGGCAACGATCTCTATGTCCGATACCACCACCGCACTCCACGGCACCTTTGATGCCGATGGCGCGTACCATCCCCGCCAGATCGTCGATAACGACCTGGGCAGCCTCTCCTTGGAGGATGCCATCGCCGGGACCATCGTGGAGTTCGAAGATGGTGACATCGTGTCGGGCACTGTGGTCAAAGTCGACAAGGACGAAGTCCTCCTCGACATCGGCTTCAAATCCGAGGGCGTGATCCCGGCCCGCGAGCTGTCGATCCGCCACGACGTCGACCCGCACGAGATCGTTTCGTTGGGTGACCCCATCGAGGCCCTGGTCCTGCAAAAAGAGGACAAAGAAGGCCGCCTCATCCTGTCGAAGAAGCGGGCCCAGTACGAGCGGGCGTGGGGCCACATCGAGGCCATCAAGGAGCGCGACGGTGTGGTGTCGGGCCCGGTCATCGAGGTGGTCAAGGGCGGCCTGATCCTCGACATCGGTTTGCGTGGCTTCCTTCCTGCCTCCCTGGTGGAGTTGCGCCGGGTCCGGGACCTCCAGCCCTACGTGGGCCGCGAGCTCGACGCCAAGATCATCGAGCTCGACAAGAACCGCAACAACGTGGTGCTGTCCCGGCGGGCGTGGCTGGAAGAGACCCAGAAAGAGCAGCGGGACGAGTTCCTGGCCAACCTCAAGCCGGGCGAGGTGCGCCACGGTGTGGTGTCGTCGGTCGTCAACTTCGGTGCGTTCGTCGACCTGGGCGGCATGGACGGTCTCATCCACGTCTCGGAGCTGTCGTGGAAGCACGTCGATCATCCCTCCTCGGTCGTCGCCGTGGGCGACGAGGTCGAGGTCCGGGTGCTCGATGTCGACCTTTCCCGCGAGCGCATCAGCCTGTCGCTCAAGGCCACGCAGGCCGACCCCTGGCAGGAGTTCGCCAACGCCCACCGCGTCGGCGAGCTCGTCTACGGCCGAGTGACCAAGCTGGTCCCCTTCGGAGCCTTCGTCCAGGTGGGCGAAGGCATCGAGGGCCTTGTGCACATCTCGGAGATGGCCGTGCACCATGTCGATCTGCCCGAGCAGGTCGTCACCCCGGGCGAAGAGTTGTGGGTCAAGATCATCGACATCGATCTTCAGCGCCGGCGGATCAGCCTGTCCATCAAACAGGCGGCGGAGGGCGGCGAAGTGGCCGCCGAGTACCGCGAGGCCTTCGGCGAGCACGCCTACGACGAGCAGGGCAACTACATCGGACCCGCCTTCGAGTTCGAGCCTGAATCCGAGGCACAGGCCGCCTGGGCCGAATACATGGAGTCGGCCGCCACGGGCGAGCCCGGCGCGGAGGACGCCGGCGCGGTGGACGCCGCTGGCGCCGTGGACGCCGAACCCGAGCCCGAAGAGGTCTGAGCAGCCCTGCCCGCGGGCCGCGGGTCCCGGGCCCGACTCTCTGGGGCTGTTGTTGGTTGGTTTGTTGCGGATCTGACCCCCATGGGCGGGGGTTGGGCTCCGTGCCAAGCCGGGTCGCTCCGCCTCGTGGGGCGTCAGTCCTGGCCGATGTCCTCGTGCCACACGGCGGGGTTCGCGGCGATGAACTCCCCCAGGAGCGCTGTGCACTCGTCGTCGTCGAGATCGGTCACCGCGACGCCGTTTTGGCGCAACCAGTCGACCCCGCCGCCGAAGTTGCGGGATTCGCCCACGACCACGGCGCCGATACCGAACTGGCGGACGAGGCCACAGCAGTACCAGCACGGGGCGAGGGTGGTGACCATGATCGTGTCGCGGTAGGAGGCGCGCCGGCCCGCTCGCCGGAACGCATCGGTTTCCGCGTGCACCGACGGGTCGTTGTGCTGGACCCTCCGGTTATGGCCGCGGCCGAGCAGTGTGCCGTCGGTGCCGAACAGGGCGGCCCCAATAGGGATGCCCCCCTCGGCCAGGCCGGTGCGGGCTTCTTGTAGCGCCACTGCCAGCAGGCGGTGGCGCTCGGGCGGCGGGGGAGTGGAAGGCACGTGCCGAAGCTAGGTCGGCGGCGGTCCCGGGTGTGGCTCCTCGTCAAGGTCGCCACGTTCGCCATCGAGCAGGGACAGGATGGGCTCGACGGGGTAGCGGCGCTGGCCGCCAGGGGTGCGCACTGAGGCGAGGCGGCCGCGACGGGCCCATTCCGACACCGTGCGTTCCGACACATGGAAGAGGAGTGCGACGTCGCTCGTACGGAGCAACTGCATTGGGACCCCGGAGGGAACATGCGGTCCGAAGAGTTGTTTGAGTAGCGCTTGGCGCGTGCGCTGCGCGTCTGGGATGCGGTCGCTGCCCGCAACGCTGTTGGGATCCACGGTGCTCCTTGCGCTGTCGCGGGACGGAAGCTTCGGCGGGAGTCCACGCACTGCCGATACGACATCCACGGAGGCGGTGCCTGAAATAGCGCTTTTATGGCTTTAACTGAAGATATCGCCTTTTTGGTAGAAAATTGATGGTTTTTTGGGGGAGCGGCGAGGTGAGAGCGGGAGGCGGTAGCCTGTCGGCTCGTGCATCTCATCGGCCTGACCGGCGGGATCGGTGCCGGCAAGTCGACCGTGGCCGAAGCTTTTGCGGTACGCGGCGCGGTCATCGTGGACGCCGACCGCATCGCCCGCGAGGTCGTGGAGCCCGACGGCCCCGCCTTCGCGCCGCTCGTGGAGCGCTTCGGGGACAAGATCGTGGGCGACGACGGACGCCTCGACCGCCCCGCGCTGGCTGCGGTGGCCTTTGCCTCACCCGAGGCGCTGGCCGATCTCAACGGCATCACCCACCCCGCCATCGGCTCCGTCATGGCCGCTCGGGTCGCCGAGCAGGCCGAGAGCGACCGGGTGGTCGTCCTCGACATCCCCCTTCTGCGCGCCGAAAGCAAGGACCAGTGGCCGTTCGCGGCGATCGTCGTGGTGGACACCCCCGTCGAGGTGGCCCTGAATCGACTGGTTCGGCACCGTGGGCTGAGCGAAGACGACGCACGAGCTCGCATCGCCGCTCAGATCAGCCGGGAGGACCGCCGGGCCATCGCCGACGTGATTATCGACAACTCCGGCGATCGGGCCCATCTGGCCCGGGAGATTGATCGGGCATGGGCGTGGGTGACGGCCCCGGGCGGGAAAGGCTGAGTCCGAGAGGGACTCGGGTAGAGAGGTGACCCGGGCAGCAGGATGACCCGGGCCGACGTTGGGCGACACTGACACACCCTCCCGGTACGATCGACATATGTCCCAAGTCGAGGTGGCGCCCCGGTTCCAGGTGGTCTCGGACTTCGGTCCGGCCGGCGATCAGCCCCAGGCCATCGCAGCGTTGAGTGCCGGAATCGAGCGTGGCGACCGGTTCCAGACGTTGCTCGGGATCACCGGGAGCGGCAAGAGCGCCACCATCGCGTGGACGATCGAGTCGGTACAGCGGCCCACGCTCATCATTGCCCCCAACAAGTCGTTGGCCGCGCAGCTGGCCAATGAGATGCGGGAGTTTTTTCCGCACAACCGGGTCGAGTACTTCGTCAGCTACTACGACTACTACCAGCCCGAGGCGTATATCCCCTCGAGTGACACCTACATCGAAAAAGACAGTTCCATCAACGACGAGATCGACCGGTTGCGCCACGCCGCCACATCGGCCTTGCTCACCCGGCGCGACACGATCGTGGTGGCATCGGTGTCGTGTATCTACGGCCTCGGTTCCCCCGTGGAGTACGCCAAACGCATTTTGCATGTGGTGCGCGGCAGCGAAATCGACCAGCGGGGCATCTTGCGTCGTTTGGTGGATATGCAGTACGAGCGCAATGACGCCAACCTGGTGCGGGGCAAGTTCCGGGTCCGGGGTGACACCATCGAGGTGCATCCCGCCTACGAAGAGCACGCGGTGCGCATCGAGCTGTTCGGTGACGACATCGAGCGGATCACCCGCGTCGATCTGCTGACCGGCGAGCAGTTGGCCGAGCTCGACGAGCTCGTTATTTTCCCCGCCACCCACTACGTGGCGGGCGACGAGCGGATGCGGCGAGCCATCGGCCAGATCGAGACGGAGTTGCAGGAGCGGTTGGCCACCTTCGAGTCCCAGGGCAAGCTGCTCGAGGCGCAGCGCCTGCGGATGCGGACCCAGTACGACCTCGAGATGATGGCCGAGGTCGGCGTGTGCTCCGGCATCGAGAACTACAGCCGCCACATCGACGGGCGCGAAGCAGGCGAGCCGCCGCACACACTGCTCGACTTCTTTCCCGATGACTACCTGCTGGTGATCGACGAGTCGCACCAGACCGTGCCCCAGCTGCACGGCCAGTACGAAGGTGATCACTCACGCAAAGAGACGCTCATCGAGCACGGGTTCCGTCTGCCCTCCGCAGGGGACAACCGGCCGTTGCGTTACGACGAGTTTTATGAGCGGGTCAACCAGTGCGTGTTCATGTCGGCCACCCCGGCCCCCTACGAGGTGGCCCAGTCGTCGCAGGTGGTGGAGCAGATCGTCCGGCCCACCGGCCTGGTGGACCCTGAGGTGATCGTCAAGCCCACCAAAGGCCAGATCGACGACCTGATCGAGTTGATCAACGACCGGGTGGGCCGGGGCGACCGGGTGCTGGTTACCACCCTGACCAAAAAGATGTCCGAAGACCTCACCGACTATCTCCTGGAGCAGGGCATCCGGGTGCGCTACCTGCACTCCAACATCGACACCCTGCAACGCATCGAAATCCTGCGGGACCTGCGCCTCGGCGAGTTTGATGTGCTCTGCGGCATCAACCTGTTGCGTGAGGGCCTCGATCTGCCCGAGGTGTCACTGGTGGCCATCCTCGATGCCGACAAGGAAGGTTTCCTGCGCTCGGAGACCTCGCTCATCCAGACCATCGGGCGGGCCGCGCGCAACGTGGATGGGCAGGTGATCATGTACGCCGACCAGGTCACCGCCTCGATGCACAAGGCCATCTCCGAGACGCACCGTCGCCGCGCCATGCAGCAGGCCTACAACGAGGAGCACGGGATCAATCCCCAGACCGTGCGCAAGGCCATCACCGACATCCTGTCGTTGCTGCGACCCGACCGAGGCGGTGTGCCCGTACCTGGTTCGGACCGGCGCAGCCGGAGCCGGGACAAGGCCCGAAGCGACCTGGCCGAACTGCCCCGCGGCGAGTTGTTGCGTCTGGTGGCCGCACTGGAAGAGGAGATGCGGGAAGCGGCCGCCGATCTGCGTTTTGAATACGCAGCCAAGCTGCGCGACGAGATCGCCGATCTGCGCGGCGAACTGCGGGAGTTGACGGGGACCGGAGACTGAAGCTGACCCGTCCGGGTTCCGCCGCCGCAGGTGGAACCCCGGAGGGATCTGGGGGGTGTAGAGAGGTGCCGCACCTTCGCGTCGTTCGACCGCCGGCTGCCCAGCCGCCGTTCACGGCGATCCACTCGGACCGTGTGCGCCGGTGAGGGTGCGTCCCGCCGCGGTGGTCCTGGGCTGCGTTCTGGCGGCCGGGGTGCTGGTCATCGATCCCGACGGGTGGTCGCCCTTCGGGCCGTCGAAATGGCTTGCCGTCACCGTGTCGGCGCTCCTCGGTGCGCTGCTGGCGTTCGTCGGTAGGGGTGCCGGCCACCGGACGGTGCGCGTGGCCCGGCGGGCGATCCTGGCCTGGGCGGCGTTCCTGGCCTGGGTGGTGGTCGCCGCCGCCTTCGGGGTCGATCCCCGCCTCGCCTGGGTCGGTACCCCGCAGCGTCACTTCGGGGCGTTGACCTGGATGCTGTGCGCCCTCATGTTCGTGGTCGGCCAGCGCCTCGACGACGACGGCGACGCCCGGGTGGTGGTCGGATCCGCGGCGTTGGTGTGCGGCATCGCCGGGGTGTGGTCGGTCGCTGAGCTGTGCGGCTGGCAGCCCGTGGCTTTGGCCAGCAGCGACCGCCTGGTCGGCCCCACCGGATCGGCGGCCTACCTGGGCGCCGCCATGGCTTTGTTGGTGCCGCTGTCCGTAGGGATCGCCGCCGACGCGCAGTGGTCGTTGCGGGCCCGCCGCCTCGCTGCGCTGTGCGCCGCTTCGGGGCTGGTGGCCCTCATCGGCTCTGGGGCCCGCGCCGCCTGGGTGGGCGCCGCCGCCGCGGCGGTGCTGCTCGTTGCGGCGCGCCGGCGTCAGGTGGGCGCACGTGTTTCGGTCACTCGCCGCTGGCGGCTGGGCGCAGGGGTTGGCGCCGCGGCGGCGTTGGTTGTCGGTTTGGCCGTGCTCACCGGCACCGCGGGGCGGGTCCCCGCGGCGTTCACATCGGGACAACCAGGTGGTCTCAGTCGACTGGCCGAATGGGACGTCGCGGCCCGGGTGGTGTGGGACCACCCGTTGACCGGAGTAGGCCCCGAAGGGTACCGGGTGGTCTTCGGCCGAGCCGTCGACGCCGGTTACCAGCGACGCTACGGGCGCGCCGTACTGCCCGACCGAGCGCATGACAGTCTGCTCGACGTGGCGGTGACCACCGGGCTGCCCGGCCTGGCCGTCTATCTGGCGGTGCTGGCCACCGTGGGCCGCTTCGTGTGGCGCGCCCTGCGCCGGGCACCTCCGTGGCTGGCCGGCGTGGCGGTGGGGGCCGCGGCGTACAACGTGGGCCAGCTGTTGCTGTTTCCCCTGGCCGAGATCGAACCCGGCATGTGGCTGCTCGTCGGCCTGTTGTGCGCCCGCGTTGTGCGCGACGAAGAAACCGTTGCGCTTCCCGTGCCCCGAGGCGCCCAAGTGGCGCTGGCTGCCGCGGCGGGAGTGGCTCTGGTGGCCGGGGTCCGATCGGTGGGCGCCGACCGCCACACACGCGTCGCGCTCGACGACGCAGGGAGCGGGCGGTATACAGCGGGAGTGGCTGCGGCCGCCGCCGCCGTTTCCTGGGATCCCACCGACATCGTGGTACGGCTCAACGCAGCCGAGGTGGACGCGGCCGGTGCCAGCCCGGCCGACGTGCACCGGGCCCTGGGCCAGATCAGCGCCGGCCTGGCCGTCTCGGGACACGACCCGGTGCTGGGCGAAGAAGGCGGAGCGTTGCGGATCGAACTGGCCGAGCTGACCGGTCGCGACGCCGACTGGCGCTCGGCCCAGGCGGACCTGCGAGCGCTGGCCGGTCGCGACCCGCGCAATCCGCAGGTCCTATTGCAACTGGGGGTGGCCGACGCAGCGGTGGGTGACAACGCCGAGGCGCTGGCCGAGTGGACAAGCGCCGCGGACCTGGCCCCCGGCGACTCCGCCCCCGACAGCAACCTGGCGGTGCTGTACGCACGTCTGGGGGATCGGAGCGCAGCGCAGCGGGCCGCTCTCGCCGCGCTGGCCCGCGACCCCAGCGACGCCCAGGCCCGCGCCGTGCTGGCCCAACTTTCGCCGAACCCATGACTCGAATGGAACCTCAGCGGCCGCCGCGGGGTGTACCAGCTGTGGAACTCCCGCTCGCGTCCCTATCGCCCGGCACCCGGATGACCAGCGCCGAAGGCCCCACGGGGCCCGTGGCATTGGTGACGGCCACCCGTGACTTCGCCACGTTCTACGCCGGATCGCGGGACCCGGTGGCCAAGGCGCTGACCGTGCTTCTCGGCAACCAGGATCTGGCCGTCGAAGCAGTGGACGAGGCCATGGCCCGCGCCTACCAGCGGTGGCCTCGGGTTGGGGCGTTGGACAATCCCGCGGGCTGGGTCTACCGCGTCGCCCTGAACTGGTCCCTGTCGGCCCTGCGCCAACACCGCCGCCCACCGCCGCCCCCCGGCCCGTTGCACGACGCACCCGCCCCGGTGGCCAGCGAACCGGACGTGCTGCGCGCCCTGGCCGAACTCGACGTACGCCAACGGGCCGTCGTCGTGTGCCGCTACCTGCTCGGGTGGTCTGAAGCAGAGACCGCCACCGCCCTGCGAACCCCCGTCGGCACCGTCAAGAGCCGGCTGCACCGGGCGACGCGCCACCTATCCCACCGTCTTTCCCATCTCCGCAACGAGGAGGCGTGATGCCCGATCTCGACCGTTCCATCTACGACCAACTGCAACGCCGCGCCGGCGACGTCCGCATCCCCGACGGCGACGTCGCGTCGGTCATGGCCAGAGGCCGCTCACGCCGGCGCTACCGGCGCGGCGCGGTGTCGGTCATGGCCGTGGCGGCGGCCGTCGCGCTCACCGGCACTCTGGTCAACCGCTCGAGCGGCAGCCACCCCACCGTGGTCCGCTCCGGTGACCCCGTACCGACGTCCGCCCCCGCCAGCGCAGCGCTGCGCTGGAGTGCGCAACCGGTGGCCGATGACCTCGGCTACTCCACCAGCCTGAGCGCGGGCGCCACCGAGTACGCGCTGTCCACCAGCCCGGGCGTCGCCCCCACTTCGGGCGGCCTCACGGCGCCCGCGTTGTGGAGCTCGACCGATGGCTTCACCTGGCAGGTGGCCACCGGACCCCAGGGGTTGTCCCTGGGCGACCTGGCGGTCAACGACGGAACGGTATACGGCGTCGGGACCGGCACCGCCACGGCCGCCACCGCCAACGTGTTGTCGGGCGGCGTGAAAGTGGCGTCCAGTGCGGAGGGGAAAGGGGAGTGGAGCCAAGTCCAGCTGCCCCTCGACTTCGCTGCGCCCCCCGGCGCTTTGACCCTCGACGACGATATCGTCAAGATCGCCGCCGGCCCGACCGGCGTGGTGGCTGCGATCAACCCGGGTGCCACCCTGAACCTGTCCCATGTGTTGCCGGCGGGGGTCACCGCCGGCAACTGGACCACCACGGCGAGCGGCGTCGAGTTGCTGGGCGCGGAGCGCGCGGACGTGTGCGGACCGGGGGAGACGACCACCCCCCAGGCGTCGAGCGCAACCGTGGCCCCCGGCCAGGCGAATGCCACCACCAGCGCCGGGGTCGCCCTGAAAGAGCGGGTGGCCGCGGCGCAGCAGACCACCTCGGTCCAGTCGCCGGTGGGCCCCGTTGGATGCTTTGACGCAGCAGGCAACGTGGTACGCACGCTGAGCGTCGAAGACGCCTTTCCTGTCGTGTCCCAGTACTCCTGGGCCCAGTTGCACCTGGGCCCCGAGGCAGTCGACGCGCTGCGCAGCGAACCCATCGTCTTCTTCTCCGCAAACGGCAAGGATTTCCAGCAGATCTCGCTGCCCGCAGGCGCCGGCGCGGTGCAGAGTCTGACTGCGGACGCCGGCGGGTTCGTGCTCAGCACCAACAGCTACTACGGCGGGAGCCAGGTGGTGTTGCGCTCCGCCGACGGCCAGCACTGGACGGCCCATCCATTGCCGGCCCTCGACACCGACGTGATCGGGGCGGCCACCGTCGACGGGCAGGTGCTGGCCGTGGCCCGGACCAACACCGACATCCAGGTCCTCCAACTGCACGGCTCAACCTGGGCGCTCCTGTCGATACCGGGGCTGCCGGCGGCGGCGGGGACCCAGCAGAACGCGGACGGCCTGGCATTCGGGCCGCTGGGCGTCGCCCTGGTGGTCCAGGACACCAACGCCGCCACCAGCGACGAACAGGTCTTCTACAGCCCGAACGGGGTCACCTGGTCGAGCGCGGACCTGACCACGCTGTCGGGTGGCCAGGTGAGCGAGGTGGCCAACGTGTCGGTGAACGCCAACCAGGTGGTGGTCACCGTCCAGCGCCCGGCCACCCCCCAAGCGGGAATCGAGGTCGGCACCAAGACGCCGGAGGTAGCGGTGGTGGGGAGCCCAGCAGGAAGCTGACCTCCGGCGACAAGAGTCGTCGACCGAACGTGCGTTCGCTGGTATCCTGAACCAATGTCGGACCGGTTGGTGGTGCGTGGAGCCCGCGAGCACAACCTGCGGAACGTCTCGCTGGATTTACCACGCGACAAGCTCATTGTGTTCACCGGCCTGTCGGGGTCAGGGAAGAGTTCCCTGGCTTTCGACACCATCTACGCCGAGGGGCAGCGCCGCTACGTCGAATCGCTGTCGTCGTACGCCCGCCAGTTCCTGGGCCAGATGGACAAGCCGGACGTGGATTTCATCGAGGGTCTCTCCCCGGCCATCTCCATCGATCAGAAATCCGCGTCCCGCAACCCCCGCTCCACCGTGGGCACCACCACCGAGATCTACGACTACCTGCGACTGCTCTACGCCCGGGTCGGCGTCCCCCATTGCCCCAATGACGGCACGGTGGTGGTCCGCCAAACCCCCCAACAGATCGTGGACCGCATCCTGGAACTGCCCGACGGCACCCGCTTCCAGGTGCTGGCCCCCGTGGTGCGGGGCCGTAAAGGCGAGTACGAGCACCTCCTCCAGGAGCTGGCCGGCCAAGGCTACGCCCGGGCCCGCATCGACGGCGAGGTCGTGGAGCTCTCGGACCCGCCCAAGCTGGCCCGCTACGAACAGCACACCATCGAGGTCGTGGTGGACCGCCTGGTGCGCCGTGACGGCATCGAGCGGCGCCTGACCGACTCCCTGGAGACCGCGCTGCGCCTGGCCGAAGGGGTAGCGGAGGTGCAACTGGTGCCCAAAGCGGGGCCCGACGGCGAAGTGGTGGTGGAGGAGGAAGTCCTCACCTTCAGCCAGCATCTGGCCTGCCCGACGTGCGGCCTGTCGTTCGAGGAGCTGTCCCCGCGCAACTTCTCGTTCAACTCGCCCTATGGGGCCTGCCCCAACTGCGACGGCCTGGGCACCAAGTTCGAGGTCGACCCCGAGCTGGTGGTCCCCGACCCCGACCTGTCGCTGGCCGACGGAGCTATCTCCGCGTGGTCCGGGGCGCGGGGCGAGTACTTCGGACGGGTACTCGAGTCCGTGGCCGAGACCTACGGGTTCTCCACGGCCACGCCTTGGCACAAACTGACCAAAACCCAGCGCAAGGTCGTGCTCTACGGGTCGGGGACCAAACAGATCCACGTGCAGTACCGCAACCGGTACGGCCGCACCCGCAGCTACCACACCCAGTACGAAGGGGTCGTCCCCTATCTGCAGCGCCGCCACAGCGAAGCCGACTCCGATCATCTGCGCGAGACCATCGAAGGGTACATGCGCGAAGTCCCCTGCCCGGCGTGCGGGGGAGCCCGGCTCAAGCCGGCCAGCCTGGCTGTCACCGTGGCCGGCAAATCGATTTTCGAGCTGTGCGACCTGTCGATCCGCGACTCCACCGCAGTGATGAACGCGTTGGCGTTGAGCGAGCGCGACCACCTCATTGCCGACCGGGTACTCAAAGAGATCCAAGCCCGGATGCGGTTCCTGCTCGATGTGGGCCTCGACTACCTGAGCCTCAACCGTTCCGCGGCCACCCTGGCCGGCGGTGAAGCGCAACGCATCCGTCTGGCCAGCCAGATCGGCAGCGGTCTGGTGGGTGTGCTCTATGTCTTGGACGAGCCGTCCATCGGTTTGCACCAACGGGACAACCGCAAACTGATCGACACGCTGCTGCGCCTACGCGACCTGGGCAACACCGTGATCGTCGTCGAACACGACGAGGAGACCATCCGGGTGGCCGACCACGTGGTCGACATCGGCCCGGGCGCCGGCGAACACGGCGGCAAGGTGCTGGTGTCGGGCAGTGTCAGCCAACTGCTGAAAAACAAGTCGTCCATCACCGGGCAGTACCTCACCGGCCGACGCAAGATCCCGGTGCCGGCCACGCGGCGCCCCGGCAAAGGGGCGATCACCGTCCGCGGTGCGCGCGAACACAACCTGCAGGGCATCGATGTCGAGTTCCCCCTGGGGATGATGGTTGCGGTCACCGGGGTGTCCGGCTCGGGGAAGTCGACGCTGGTCAACGACATCCTCCTGCGGGCCCTGATGCAGCGCATCTACAAGTCGAAAGAGGTCCCGGGCCGGCACCGCCGCATCGACGGCTTCGACGCCATCGACAAGGTGATCAGCATCGACCAGTCGCCCATCGGGCGAACCCCACGGTCCAACCCGGCCACCTACACGGGGGCGTTCGACCACATACGCCGGTTGTTTTCGACGACGACCGAAGCGAAGGTGCGCGGCTATCTGCCGGGGCGGTTCTCGTTCAACGTAAAAGGCGGCCGCTGCGAGGCCTGCGCGGGCGACGGCACCATCAAGATCGAGATGCACTTCCTGCCCGATGTGTACGTGCCGTGCGAGGTGTGCAAAGGGGCCCGCTACAACCGCGACACGCTCGACATCACCTTCAAAGGCAAGAACATCGCGGATGTGCTCGACCTGCCGATCGAGGACGCCCTCGAGTACTTCACCAACCAACCGGTCATCGCCCGCCACATGCAGACACTGGTCGATGTGGGCCTGGGTTATGTGCGCCTCGGGCAACCGGCGCCCACCTTGTCGGGAGGCGAGGCGCAGCGCATCAAGCTGGCCAGTGAGCTGTCCAAACGGTCGACCGGTCGCACCATGTACGTTCTCGACGAGCCCACCACGGGACTACATTTCGAAGACATCCGCAAGCTGCTGGCCGTGCTGTCGCGTCTGGTCGACCAGGGCAACACCGTGCTGGTGATCGAACACAACCTCGATGTCATCAAGACCGCCGACTGGGTCATCGACCTGGGGCCCGAAGGCGGCGACGGCGGCGGTCTGGTGGTGGTCGAAGGCACCCCTGAACAGGTAGCCAAAACCGAAGAGAGCTACACCGGGCAGTTTCTGGCGCCGTTACTGGGCTTGTAGACGCCGACGTCAGTTCATGGTGGCTCGCGCCGCGATGGCGCGAGTTGCCAACCGGTCGGCCACGCTGGCATCGAGACCGGGCCAGGCGGCCAACTCCTCATACACGTCCGCCGCGTCGGCCGGGTAGCCCAGATCTTCGAGCTGCGCGGCCAGTTCGGCTTGACTGCTCATCCCCAGACCCGGCACCGACAGGCGCAAGCGGGTGACCCAGGTCAACGACTGCACGTCGTGGCGGCGACGGAAGCTGTGGTCCAGGTTGGTCAGCATGCGCTGGATGACCGCTCGCGGCCCGGTGGGGGCCAGCATGGCCGGGGTGAGCTGCGCGGTGGGGCCGGCGGTAGCCCGCAGCAACTCTTCGCACGCCTTGTGGCCCACCCGGCGGCCAGCGGAGAAGGGGTCGATCAACCAGTCGGGGTCGAGCCGGTCCCGGACCAGGAAATGTCCGGGCATGCCCACCCCTTCGAGGGCCAGGCCGGCGCGCCGGCCGACCTCGATGAGCAGCACCGACAGCGAGATGGGAATGCCCAGGCGCCGTTCCAGTACATGATCCAGATACGAATTGGACGGATCCTCGTAGGTGACCCGGTCCCCGCGCAGGCCGACGACCTCGAAGAGCAGGTGGCACACCGCGGCGGTCGTCGGTTCCCCGGCGCGCCGGGCCAGATCGTTGAGCCGCTCGAGCTGCGCGGGGACGTCCAAGTCGGGATTGGCGTGGGCCGAGATGAGCAGCGCCAACTCGTCGAGATGCAACTCGTGTTCGGGAAGGGCGATCAGTTCCCGCCAGCGGGTAGGCGCGTCCATCCGCCGCAGCCTAGGGGTGCGGCGGACTTCCCAGTCAGGATGCGGCAGCTCCAGCCAGCCGCTCCAACAGCTCGCCGGCCAGCTCCCGCTGCAGCTTGAGGAGTTGCTCGGTGGTCTCGTAGCCGACGTCGAGCCACTCCTTGACGGCGGCCTTGGACGGAGCGAAAGGCAGGGCGGGGACCGACGGCGTCATCTTGGTGAACGAATCGAAGAGGGCCGACGCAGTTTGCAGGGTGAACTTCGTAGTCTGGCTGAGCGCCCCGAGAAACTGCGAGGTGCTCTGCTTGAGCGTGTCAGCTACGAAGCTGGCGGCGGAGTCGGTCATGCTTGAAGTATGGTTTGTCACGCTTGATATTTCAAGCGTAGTCGTGGGGATGGACAGGAGGTGATCGGCCGATGCTCTACCAGGCGTACGAGGCACAGCAGTGGGCATCGCGGCCCCTGCGAGTAGCCGCCGGACTCACTCGCATGGCCATCGACGCCTTGGGCCCCCGCGTCGCGCAACACCCCTTGGCCCGGGTCGTTTCGGCCAACTGCGACCTGGCCATGCAAACCGAACTGCACCACCGCCGGCCCCCGTGGGCCATCCCTGAGGTCACGACGGTAGGCGGCCGGCGCGTCGCGGTGCGCGAAGAACTGGTGGCAGACACCCCCTTTGGGTCGTTGACCCACTTCGTCAAAGAGGACCACGCCCCGGCGGGCGGCGAGCCGCGCGTGTTGCTGGTCACTGCGTTGGCCGGCCATTTCTCGACACTGCTGCGCGACACGGTGCGCACCATGCTGCCCGACCACGACATGTACGTCACCGATTGGCACAACGCCCGCGACGTGCCCCTCGAGGCGGGCCGTTTCGGTCTCGACGAGTACATCGCCCACATGGTCGACTGGCTCGAGTTGCTCGGCCCCGGCACCCATGTGCTGGCCGTGTGCCAGCCCTGTCCGGCGACCATCGCGGCCACGTCGATCCTGGCCGCCCGCAACAGCCCCGCCCAGCCCCGCACCCTCACGTTGATGGCCGGGCCGGTGGACACCCGGATCAACCCCACGGTGGTCAACGACCTGGCTACCTCCACCCCCATCGAATGGTTCGCCGACAACGTGGTCGATGTCGTCCCCCTGGGCTACCCCGGCGCCGGTCGGCGTGTGTATCCCGGGTTCGTGCAGCTCAGCGCGTTCGTGAGCATGAACGCACCGCGCCACGTCCGCCAGCATCTGCAGCTCTACGGCGACCTCATCCGGGGGAATACGGCGCGGGCGGCGTCGGTCTCGTCGTTTTATGAGGAGTACTTCGCGGTGCTCGACATGTCCGCCGACTTCTATCTGGAGACGGTCTCCGCGGTGTTCATGCGCCACCTGCTCCCCAAAGGTGAGCTCACCTGGCGGGGCCAGAAGGTGGACCCCGGACAGGTCCGTTCCACCGCGCTGCTCACCGTGGAGGGCGAAAACGACGACGTCTGCGGCCTGGGCCAGACGCTGGCCGCCCACGACCTGTTCACCGGGGTCGACGTCCGCAACAAACAGCACCACCTGCAGGCCGGTGTCGGCCACTACGGGGTGTTCAGCGGGCGGCGCTGGCAGTCCGAGATCGCACCGGTGGTGCGCAACTTCATCCTGCAGCACGCATGAGGCCCTAAAACTCACACTCCAACTCGGCCACCTCGTCGACCTCGGCCTCCGCCGCGGCCAACCACGCGACCATGGGCGGCCAGCCGAGCAGGGTTTCGACGTACTTGGTGCTGCGATCGTCGCAGGGCACCGCGTAGGTCACGAACCGGCAGGCCACCGGGGCGAACATGGCGTCGGCCACGGTGGGCGCGGTGCCAAAGAGCCACGGCCCACCGTAGGTTTCGAGACACGACGTCCAAATGGCGAACACCCGGTCGATGTCGGGCTGCGCCCCCGCCCACACCTTGAAGTCCTTGAAGCGCCGTTTGCAGTTCATGGGCAACGCGGAGCGCAGGCCATGAAAACCCGAATGCATCTCGCCGCAGATGGAGCGGCAATGCGCCCGGGCCGTAGCGTCGGCGGGCAGCATGCCGGCGTCGGGGAAGCACTCCTGCAGGTGCTCGGCGATCGCCATGGTGTCCCACACCCGGACCCCGTCGTGTTCCAGGCACGGCACCAGGAACGAAGGCGACAGCAGCAACAGCTCGGCCCGGTTCGACGGGTCGTCGCTGGCCGCCACGGCCTCTTGGAAGTCGAGTCCGGCCAGCTTGCACAGCAGCCAGCTGCGCAGGGACCACGACCCGTAGTTGTGGCTGTTGATCGTGAGCGTGGCGGTCATCGAATCCTCCCTGGTGACCCATCATGGCCTAGCCCGTGGGGGCCGGCGCGCCGAGGGCGGTGAACATCGGATTACGTTTGCGGCAGGTCCGGCGCCGGGTGCGCCGGCGGGGAGGCAGACGACCTTGGCTGAGCACGTGCTGGTCATCGGAGGGACCGGGCCGACCGGGATTCCCCTCGTCAACGGCCTCCTGCAGCGAGGGGCGCACGTCACGATCCTGCACCGGGGTCATCACGAACGCCGTGAAACCCCGCCGCAAGTGGCCCATCTCCACCACGATCCCTATGACCGCGACGACCTGGAGCGGGCGCTCGAAGGCCGGCGCTTCGACACCGTCATCGCCATGTATGGACGTTTGCGGGCGGTGGCCGCGGCGACCAAGGGCCGCACCGGACGCTTCGTGTCGGTGGGCGGCGTGCCGGCTTACCGGGGATGGATGAACCCGGGCCTGTTTGATCCGGCCGGCCTACCCGTACCGGTGAGCGAGGAGGCGGCCACGGTGGCCGACCCCTCTGAGGACGAAAAAGGGTGGCGGGTGTGGCGCAGCGAGCAGGCGGTCTTCGAGGCCCATCCCGACGCCACCCATTTCCGCTACCCCTACGTCTACGGCCCGTACCAGCCGGTACCGCGCGAATGGCTCGTCGTGCGCCGCATCCTCGACGGCCGCCGTCGCATCGTGGTAGCCGACGACGGGTTGACCCTCCACCATTACGGCTACACCGAGAACCTGGCCCATGCGCTGCTGTGCGCGCTGGACCGGCCCGAGCGCGCACAGGGCAAGGTGTTCAATGCAGCAGACGAAGAAGTGCTCACCTGCCGCCAGGTCATCGAGTTGATCGCCCACGAGCTTGACCACCCGCTCGAAGTGGTCTCCCTGCCCTTTGATCTGGCCACCCCGGCTTGGCCCTTCATCGGACAACCGTTGCCCACCCACCGGGTGCTCGACCTGTCCGCGCTGACCCGCGACCTGGGTTATCGCGACGCGGTTCCCGCTCGGGCGGCGGTCCGGCGAACGGCGCGTTGGCTGGTGGCCCACCGCCCCGCGCCCGGAGGCGACGAGGAACGAGTGTTGCAGGACCCCTTTGATTACGCGGCCGAGGACCGCTTGATGGACGGTTGGCTGCAGCTTCGCGCGGGGCTGGTCGACCCGGGGTTTGCGGTGGCCCCCGGGTTCGGGCTGGCCTACAGCGGCCCCGGCGGGCGGCCGCGCACCATGGCCAGTTTCGAGTTGTGAACGCGTCGCCGTGCGATGTCGACAACAGCTAGCCCCGGCGGTCGTGTGGTTTCGGCCGACCGCCGGGACCAGCTTGACCGTCACAGGGAAGTTGCGGTGCGACGGCTCCTACGGAACATAGCGACGGCCTGCTCGGAAATGGTGGATCGGGCTCGGCGGAGCGAAGGACGCTAAGGCGCTGCGCGGTGGAGGCGCACGACGCGGTCGATGAAGGCCAGCTTGCGGATGACCGGCGGAGCGAGCACGAACGGATACAGGTCGTCTCGTCCCATCGACTGGTTGATCTGGTTGAGGCCGCAGGAAAGCTCCAGCCAGTAGTCGATGACTTCGCCGAAAGTGGCTCTGCCGTCAGGACGTGTGGGGTCGGGGTCGGCCTGAGAGGCGAGGCGCCGGCGGCTCGGGCGGGGCGGGGAGACACCAAAGTTTTCGGCGGTTTGGAGCGTGTCGAGGATGTGGAGGTAGTGGGCGAAGGTTTCCGCCCAGTCCTCGTAGGGGTGCATGGTGGCGTAGTGGCTGATGTACTCGTCGCCCCACGCCTCGGCGTGCGACGGCGAGGAGTAGTGGCCTTTGACCGCTTCGGCGTAGTCCTGGGTGTCGTCGCCGAACAGGGCGCGGCAGGCGCTTAGGAGGTTGTCGCCGCTGACCAGTACCGGCCAGTAGTAATGGCCGATTTCGTGGCGGAAGTGGCCGAGCAACGTGCGATACGGCTCGTTCAGCTGAAGGCGGAGGTGCTCGCGGTGCTCGTCGTCGGCCTCGGCCAGATCGAGGGTGATGACCCCGTCGTCATGACCGGTGATCACCTTGACGTCGTTGCTCGCCAACAGATCGAACACCACCCCCTGCTCCGTCGCCTCGTCGCGGCGACGGATGGGGAGGCCGAGCTCTGCGAGCTGGAAGATCAGGCGACGCTTGGCGTTCTCGGCGGCCACAAACTCGGCCAGGCCGTCGCGGTCGCCGTCGGCGGGCCGGGTCCTGGTGAGCTCGCAGGACTGGCACAGGCCGGGTGCGCTGGAGGGGACCAGCCAGTTGCAGCCGGTTGCCGGGTGGGTGCTGCAGTACTGCCAGGTTCGGGTGGGGTCCGAAGTGTCCACCATGCGTCCCGGTTCTATCTCGGTGAGGGAGATGACGTCGCGCCGTTCGTGCAGGTAGCCCAACGGCGACCGGCACCGCAGACACTCGCTATTGGCGAAGAAGACCAGTTGGCCGCAGCTGTCGCAGCTGAAGGATCGCACGGACGCGCTTAGCTGTCCGCGCGATGCGGTGACTGGAGCAGCAACAGCGCCCGGGGCTCGATTTCGATCGTTCCGTCCTCCGCGATCTGGGGCGTGTCGTCGGGACCGCTGCTGGTCAGTACCGCCCTCCACTCGCGTTTTGACCCCGGAACGGTGAAGTTGACCGGTTCGTGGTGGCTGTTGAGCAGCAGGAGAAAGTGGTTGTCGGTGGTGTCACCATCCGCGTCCTCGATGAGCGGGCCGTTGAGGGCCACGGCGAGGCAGCGGGCCGAAGGGTCGTCCCAATCTTCAGCCGACATTGGCTCCGCGTCGGGGCGATACAGCGCCAGTTCCGGCGGGCCGCCATCGGGCCCCCGCAGATAATCACGAGGGCGCAGCGCAGGGTTGTCACGGCGGAGCGCCAGCACGGTCTTGGTGAACGCCAGGAGGTCCGCGTCTGCGTGGTCCCAGTCGTACCAGGAGCTTTCGTTGTCCTGGCAGTATGCGTTGTTGTTCCCGCCCTGGGTGCGGGCCATCTCGTCACCGCCGAGGATCATCGGCACCCCGGCCGACAACAGGAGCGTGCCCAGCAGATTGCGTCGCTGTCTGGCCCGAAGTTCGAGTACCTCGGAGTCGTCGGTGTCGCCCTCGGCACCACAGTTCCATGAGCTGTTGTTGCTCTCGCCGTCGTTGTTGTCCTCTCCGTTGGCCTCGTTGTGCTTGTCGTTGAAGGCGGTGAGGTCGGCCAGGGTGAACCCGTCGTGGGCCGTCACGAAGTTGACGGACGCGGTCGGCTGGCGCCGGTCGGAGGAGTAGATGTCGCCGCTGCCCGTGAGGCGCAAAGCCAACTCGCCGAGTGTGCCGTCCTCGCCCCGCCAGAAGTCGCGGACGGTGTCGCGGAACTTGCCGTTCCACTCCGACCAGCGGGCCGGGAAGCCACCGAGCTGGTAGCCGGCCGTATCCCACGGCTCGGCGATCATCTTGACCGGCGCCAGAATCGGGTCCTGGTGGACGAGGTTGAGAAACGCGCTGTGGATGTCGAGCTCGCCGTGCTGACGGGTGAGGGTGGTGGCCAGGTCGAATCGGAAGCCGTCGACGTGCATCTCGCTCACCCAGTAACGCAGCGAGTCCAGGATCAGGCGCAGGGTGGCCGGGTGGCCGACGTTGAGGCTGTTGCCGGTACCGGTGGTGTCGAAGTAGTGGGCACGGTCATCGTCGACCAGTCGGTAGTACGCCGGGTTGTCGAGGCCTTTCATCGACAGCGTGGGGCCCATGTGGTTGCCCTCGGCCGTGTGGTTGTAGACGACGTCGAGGATCACTTCGAGCCCCGCCGCGTGCAGGGCGCGCACCATGGACTTGAACTCGGTGACCTGGGCCCCGCCGGTTCCCGCGGAGGAGTAGGCGCCGTGGGCCGCCAGGAATCCGATGCTGTTGTAGCCCCAGTAGTTGCTGAGCTTTTGCTCGAGCAGGTGCGAGTCCTGGACGAACTGGTGGACGGGGAGCAACTCGACCGCGGTGACGCCGAGGTCCACCAGGTACCCGGTGACGGCGGGGTGGGCCAGGCCGGCGTACGTACCCCGCAGATCCTCGGGGACTTCGGGATGACAGCGGGTGAGACCTTTCACGTGGGTCTCATAGACCACGGTCTCCTCCAAGGGGATGCCCGGTCGCCGGTCCCCTTCCCACTCGAAGCTGCGGTCGGTGACGATGCAGCGGGGCATGAGCGGCGCCGAGTCCTCCCCGTCGGCCGTCCCGGGATCGTCGAAGCGGTGCCCGAATACCGCTTGGCCCCACTGCACCTCGCCGTCGATCGCGGTCGCGTGCGGATCGAGCAGCAGCTTGGCTCCATTGCAGCGCAACCCTTCCCCGGGCGCCCACGGACCGTGCACCCGCAGCCCGTAGCGCGCTCCCGGCGCAACCCCGGCCACCAGGCCGTGCCACACATGCGCTGTCCTCTCCGGTAACTCGACCCGTCGCTCGGAGCCGTCGTCGTCGAAGAGGCACACCTCGACCGCGTCGGCAATCTCGGAGGACACCGCGAAGTTCGTCCCTCCCGTCGCCGGAGTGGCGCCGAGGGGGAATGGGAGACCTTTGTCGGAGAGCACCCGCCGCTTCTACCCGTGTGCAGCCCGCTCCATGCCTGCTGCATCGAAGACGTCCGAGATCTTTGTGCTCCCCGCACCGCAGGGGCTCGGGCTTCAGGCCACCGCTAGGTTCCCGGGGCGCACCGTCACCGTGAAGAACCGGCCGGCCCCGGGTTCGCTGCTGCGTGCGCGGCGAAGCGCTCGACGACCGCAGGCCATCCCTGCTCGTATTCGCCACGGGCGACGTCGGGCTGTGCGAACGACTCCCAACCGGTGTGCTCGAGGGTCACCAATGTGCGGTTGTGGCGCGGCTCGAAGGTGACGGTCACCGTGCTGGGAGCGGGACGGTCGCCGGGGTGCCAGGTGAAGCGCAGGAGCCGAGGAGGGTGCCAGGCCATCACTTCGCCCCACACGTTGGTGGCACCGTCCGGTGATCGCTCCAGGATGCGGCCGTCGCCTTCGAAGGCGACCGTGGCATCCGCCCCGTACACCGAAAACCTCTCCAGCGGCCACCAAAGGCCGATGTCCCGAGTGAACAACTCGAAGGCGGTGGCCGGGGTGGCGTCGACGAGGAGTTCCCGGCGGATGGGGGGCAGAGTCAAGGCGCTTCGCCTATGTGCTCGCTCGTGTGCTCGCTGACATGTGCTGCGTACTCGGAAAGTGCGTGGTCCCACGAGTCGACGAGCCATTGGCGCGCCGCGGCGAGCCCTTCAGGTGCGAGGGCGTAGACGTTGCGGGTCCCGACGCTGTGGTATTTGACGACCCCTGCGCCGGTGAGGATACGGAGGTGCTTGCTCACCGCAGGACGACCGATGGGTAAGCGCGCAGCCAACACTCCCACGGGAGCCGGTCCGTCCCGCAGGAGCTCCACGATGCGCCGACGCGCCGGCTCGCCGAGCGCATCGAACACGCCATCACCCGCTTGGTTACTCATAGGCAACGGTTACTCTAGCGTGACCTAGCCGGAGGTTGCAATCGCGGGGAAACCACCTACCAGGAGGGCTGCCCCGTTAGGTGATGTCGAGCATGCGCTGCAGGGCGACGCGGGCGTCGGCGGCCACCGCCGGTGGCACGGTGATCTGGTTGACCACTTCGCCGGCCACCAATCGTTCCAGCACCCAGCACAGGTGCGCGGCGTCGACGCGGAACATGGTGGAGCACGGACAGATCAGCGGATCGAGTGACGTGATGTGCAAGTCCGGATGCTCGGCCGCCAGGCGTTGCACCAGGTGGATTTCGGTGGCCACGCCGATGGTCGTGCCGGGGGCCGCTGCGGTGACCGCGGCAATGATGTGGTCGGTGGACCCCACCACGTCGGCCAACTCGACGACCTCGTGCGAGCACTCGGGGTGGACCAGCACCAGGCCGTCCGGGTGCGCTTCGCGGAACGCGGCGACCTGCGCCGGTTTGAACCGTTGGTGCACCGAGCAGTGCCCTTTCCACAACAGGAACCGGGCCTCTTTGACATCCCGGTCGCCGAGTCCGCCCAAAGTGCGCCGGGGATCCCACAGCGCCATGTCCAGCGCAGCGAAGCCCAGTTGGAACCCGGTGTTGCGCCCCAGGTGCTGGTCGGGGAAAAACAGCACCTTGCGGCCAGAGGCCCGCAGATCGCCGTTCGCCGCTTCGACCGGCGTACCGTCGCCGCCGCCCAGCGCCCAGGTCACCACGGCCCGGGCATTCGATGACGTGCACACCGCACCGCCCTGGCGCCCGACGAACGCTTTGAGCGCGGCCGACGAGTTCATGTAGGTGATGGGAACCACCGCGTCGATGTCGGTCACCTCGGCCAGCGCCTCCCAGGCCTCCTCGACCGACTCGATGTCGGCCATGTCCGCCATGGAGCACCCGGCGTTGAGGTCGGGGAGGAGGACTTTTTGGTGGGGGCCGGTGAGGATATCCGCCGATTCCGCCATGAAATGGACACCGCAGAACACGATGAGCTCGGCGTCGGTGTTGGCCGCGGCGAGGCGCGACAGGCCGAAGCTGTCGCCTCGGACGTCCGCCCAGCGCATCACTTCGTCACGTTGGTAGTGGTGGCCCAGGATCAGTAGGCGGGAACCCAGCTCCTCCTTGGCTGCCCCGATGCGCCGGGCCAGCGCGTCGGCATCAGCTGCGGTATAGGTATCCGAAAGGGGGGACTGCAGTCGGAGCATCGGAACAACCTCCATACAGGACACTCCGATGTGGCCGGCGGGGACAGCCCGGTCGCCCGTCCGCGGGGATGTCGGCCTCGAAGTGGATATGTCGCCGGATACCGGGCCGGCGTGCATGCACCTTACGTCTTGGTGACGACTTGTGCTGCATCCGTTCCACGAATGCCCGCCGCCGCGCCAGACTCGAACCCGTGTTGCAACGTCCTCCCGCCGGCACCATCCCCGACGCACCCGGTTCGTACCAGTTCCGCGACGGTGACGGCCGGGTCATCTACGTGGGCAAAGCCTCCTCCCTGCGCTCGCGGCTGTCCAACTACTTCCAGAATCCGGCCAACCTGCTGCCCCGCACGGCGCAGATGGTGGCCAGCGCGCACAGCGTCGAATGGATCCAGGTCCGCAACGACGTCGAAGCCCTCATGCTCGAGTACAGCCTGATCAAGCAGCACAAACCCCGCTTCAATGTTCGGCTGCGCGACGACAAGAGCTACCCCTTTCTGGCCGTCACCATCAGCGACGAGTGGCCCCGGGCCATGGTGCGCCGCGGCGCCAAGCAGAAAGGCGACCGCTATTTCGGCCCTTACGCGCACGCCTACGCCATCCGGGAGACGCTCGACTCGCTGCTGCGCACCTTTCCCATCCGTACCTGCAGCGACCACAAGTTCCGCTCGCATGAACGCCTCGGCCGGCCCTGCCTGCTCTTCCACATCGAAAAATGCACCGGTCCCTGCGTGGGCGAGATCGACGCCGATGCCTACGCGGCGCTGGTGGACGATCTCGTGCAGTTTCTCGACGGCGACCATGCGCCGGTGATCGAGCGGCTGGAGGCGGACATGCGCGCCGCGGCCGACGCCTTGGAGTTCGAACGGGCGGCCCGCCTCCGGGACCGTCTCACCGCGGTGCGCAAGGCGGTCTCCAAGCAGCAGATGGTCACCGAAACATCCGAGGACCTCGACTGCTTCGGGATGGTGGAGGACGAACTGGAAGCCGCCGTGCAGGTGTTCTACGTGCGCCGCGGGCGCGTCGTAGGACGCAAAGGGTTCATCGTGGACAAGGTCGAGGACCTGACCCGGGCGCAGCTCGTGTCCGACATCGTCGAGCAGCACTACGCAGAGCCCACACTCGGCGTGCCGCCGCTCATCCTGGTGCCCGAGCTGCCCGACGGCACCGAAGTGCTGGAAACCTGGCTGGGGGTGCAGCGGGCCTCGGGGGACGCGGGGAGGCCCGTCGCGGTGGGCGCCGGCGAATGGTGGGCGGCCACCGACGCTTACCGGGTGGAGCGCAGCGTCAACCCCAACGCCCACGCCGGCACCCGCGTGGAACTGCGGGCGCCGCAACGGGGGGAGAAGAAAGCTCTGCTCGACACGGTCACGCAGAACGCCGGTGAAGAGTTCACCCGCCACCGCTTGAAGCGCTCGGCCGACCATAACGCCCGGGCCCGGGCGCTCAACGCCCTGCAGGATGCGCTGGGGCTTCCCGAGGCGCCGTTGCGCATCGAGTGCTACGACATGAGCCACCTGCAGGGTACGGACTACGTCGGTTCGATGGTGGTCATGGAGGACGGGCTGCCTCGGCCCAGCGAGTACCGCCGGTTCCGGATCAAAACCGTCGACCAAAACGACGACTACGCGGCCATGGGCGAGGTGCTGACCCGCCGGCTGACGGCCTACCTGGCCGAGCGCGACAAGCCGGTGGAGGACCGCCGCCGCCGTTTCGCCTACCCACCCCAGTTGTTGTTGGTCGACGGGGGCAAGGGGCAGCTGTCGGTGGTCATCCGGGTGCTCGAGGAGCTGGGCTTGGAAGAGGAGATCCCGGCGGCCTCGCTGGCCAAGCAGTTCGAAGAGGTCTACCTGCCGGGCAGCCCGGACCCCGTGCGTATCCCCCGCAGCTCCGAGGCCCTCTACCTGCTGCAGCAGATACGGGACGAGGCGCACCGCTTTGCCATCACCTACCACCGTTCGCTGCGGGCCAAGCGCATGACCGCCTCTGTCCTCGACGATGTCCCCGGGCTCGGCCCCGCCCGCCGGGCCCGGCTCGTCCGCGAACTCGGTGGCGTCAAAGCGGTGCGCGCGGCCTCCATGGAGACCCTCGAATCGCTCCCGTGGCTCCCGGCCCCGGTGGCCGAGGCGGTCTATGCCAAGCTCCACGCTCCGTCCCCGCCGGGGAGGGCCCGAGCGGGAGTAGGAGCAGATGACTGACGACGACGCCAGCGGTTGGCACAGCCCCATCGTCACCGCCTGGTGGCAGGAGGGTTTCACGGAGGGCGCCGACCCCGAGTACGCCGAACAGCTCCTCCCGCTCGCCGCCCAGCATCTGGAGGGGGCGACCGAGGTCCTCGACGTGGGCTGCGGCGAAGGTCAGGTCAGCCGGCTGGCCGCCGCCGTCCCTGGAGTGCAGCGGGTGGCCGGCGTCGATGTGTCGTGGCGCCAGTTGGCGGAGTCGCGCCGCCGGGGAGGCCCTGGCGTCGCCCAAGGGGAGGCGGCGGCCCTCCCCTTCGCGGCGGGCAGTTTCGATGCCGCGGTGGCCTGCCTGGTCTTCGAGCACATCGCGGACGGAGTGGGGGCCATCGCCGAGGTGGGCCGGGTGCTGCGCCCCGGCGGGCGCTTCTTGTTCTTTCTGAACCATCCGCTGCTGCAGACGCCCGGCTCGGGGTGGGTGGACGACGACATCCTGGGCGAGCAGTACTGGCGACTCGGGCCGTATTTGGGAGAGGACTACAGCCTGGAGGAGGTGGACGCCGGAGTGTGGATTCCCTATGTGCATCGCCCGTTGTCGGTCTACGTCAACGCCCTGGTGGCGGCGGGCCTGCTCATCACCCGGATGGAAGAGCCGGCGCCCCCACCGGGGTTTCTCGCCTTGGCGGCCGAGGCCTATCCGCAGGCTGCGTCCTTTCCCCGTCTCCTGTTCCTGCGGGCTGAGAAGCTGCGCTGAGCGCCGCGGCGCCCGCGGGCGGCCCCCGCACGGCACAATGGGGTATGGCCGAGTACCTCATCATCACCGGCCTCTCGGGCGCAGGGCGTTCGCAGGCCGGCGCCACCTTGGAGGACCTGGGCTGGTTCGTCATCGACAACATGCCCACGGCACTGATCACCAAGGTGGCAGAGCTGGTGGCCACACCGGGGTCGGAGACGACGCGGGTGGCGCTGGTGGTGGGCCGCGACGCAGGACAGGTCGGTGAGCTCGAGGCGGCCATTGGGCAACTGCGCGAAACCGGGGACCGTGTCCGGGTGCTGTTTCTGGAGGCGTCCGACGAGGTGCTGGTCCGCCGCTTCGAAGGCACCCGGCGCCGTCACCCGCTCGGCCAGGAAGCGGTCACCGCGGCCATCGCCCTCGAGCGGCGGCGCATGGCGCACATGCGCGAGGCGGCGGACCTGATCATGGACACCACCGAGCTCAACGTCAACCAACTGCGGGAGCGTCTGATCGACCTGTTCACCGGGTCCGAGGACGAAACGACGCAAATCTCGGTGATGTCGTTCGGTTTCAAGCACGGGGTGCCGATAGACGCGGACAATGTTTTCGACTGCCGGTTCCTGCCCAACCCCCACTGGGTGGAATCGTTGCGTCCGCTGACCGGCCTTGACGACGCGGTACGCGACTACGTCCTGGCCCAGCCGGCGGCCGCCGAGTTTCTCGACCGCTTGGAAGAGCTGCTCATGTTCCTCCTTCCGGCGTATGTCAAGGAGGGCAAGTCTTATTTGACGATCGCTCTGGGTTGCACCGGCGGCCGTCACCGCTCCGTGGCCCTGGCCGAGGAGTTGGGCCGGCGGGTACGCAACCACGACTTCGACGCCATCGTGTATCACCGCGACGTCGCGCGATGACCGGCGAGCAGCTGATCGTGGCGCTCGGGGGAGGCCACGGCCTGGCCACCACCCTCCAGGCCGCTCGCCTGACCGGCGCCCGGGTCACCGCGATCGTTTCGGTGGCCGACGACGGCGGCTCCAGCGGCCGCCTGCGCGAGACGTTCGACATCCCCGCGCCGGGGGACCTGCGCCGCTGTCTGGTCGCCCTGGCCGACCCCGATTCGGTGTGGGCCCGGGCTTTTGACCACCGCTTCGGGGCGGGGACGGGGGATCTGGAAGGCCACGCCTTCGGCAACCTGGTCATCACCGGCCTGGCCGACGCCACCGGCGACTTCCCGGGAGCATTGGAAGAGGCAGCCCGGCTGCTCGGCGTGCAGGGCCGGGTCCTGCCCGCTACGTCGGTGCCGGTGGTGCTCAAGGCCTGGGTGGGCGGCCAGGAGGTCCTCGGCCAGGTACACGTGTCCGACGCCGAAGCGCCCATCGAAGGCGTGTCGATCGTTCCTCCCGACGCCCCCGCGCCGCCCGAGGCGCTGACCGCCATCGCCCAAGCCGACCTGGTGGTGCTCGGACCGGGGTCGCTGTTTACGAGCGTCCTCGCGGCGTGCGTGGTGCCCGCAGTGGCGGATGCGCTGGCCGCCCGCTCCGGGGGCCGTGTGTATGTGTGCAACTTGCGCCCCCAGGCCCATGAGACCGACCACCACAGCGCGGCGGACCACCTCGCGGTCCTGCGCGACCACGGTGTCCCCGTCGACGTGATGATCTACGACCCGGCCACCATGGCCCTCGGAGGTCCCATCGATCCGTCGGTTCGGGTGATCGCGGCCGCCGTGGGCCGCCCCGACGCTCTCGGTCACGACCCGCTTCGTCTCGCCGCGGTACTGTCCGAATTGACCTGAGCTGCGCACCCGATTGGTAGCGGAGTGCGCACGTCGGCTGTCATAGTGGCGACAGCGGCCCTGCAAGCCGGTCATGGTGGCTCAAGGGAGGAGCACGGAGATGGCGGTTCGGGTTGGGATCAACGGGTTCGGTCGGATCGGGCGAAATTTCCTGCGGGCGGCCCTGGTCCATCCGGGCTTGATCGAGGTGGTGGCGGCCAACGATCTGGCCCCGGTGGCGACCAACGCCCATCTCCTCAAATACGACACCACCGGAGGCACCCTGGCGCAGCAGGTCGAAGTCACCGGTGATGCCATCGTGGTGGGCGGCCACCCGGTGAAGGTGTTCGCGGAGCGCGACCCCAAAGCCCTGCCGTGGGCCGATCTGGGGGTGGACGTGGTGATCGAGTCGACCGGGGCCTTCACCGACGGGGCCAAGGCTTCGGCCCATGTCGAGGCAGGGGCGCCTCGCGTGATCATTTCGGCGCCGGCCACCAACGTCGACGCCACCTTCGTCGTCGGCGTCAACGACGACACGTTCGATCCGGCCCGTCACGTCGTGGTCTCCAACGCCAGCTGCACGACCAACTGCTTCGTCCCCATGATCAAGGTGCTCGACGACGCGTTCGGAGTGGAAAAAGGGCTGATGACCACGGTGCACGCGTACACCAACGACCAGAACCTCCTGGACCTGGTGCACAAGGACCTCCGTCGGGCCCGCAGCGCCCCCATGAACATCGTCCCCGCATCGACCGGCGCGGCGCGCGCCACCAGCCTGGTGCTCGAGTCCATGAAGGGACGCCTCGACGGCAGCGCGTTGCGGGTCCCCATCCCGGTCGGCTCGATCACCGATTTCACCGGAGTGCTCGGGCGGGAGGTCACGGCCGACGAAGTCAACGAAGCGTTCCGGGCGGCCGCCACCACCGGGCCGCTGTCGGCCGTGCTGGACTACAGCGAGGCGCCCATTGTGAGCTCCGACATCGTGGGCACCGCGGCGTCGTGCACCTTCGACAGCCCGCTCACCCTGGCCTTGGGCTCGCTGATCAAGGTGTTCGGTTGGTACGACAACGAGTGGGGCTACTCCAACCGCCTGGTCGATCTGGCAGCCATCGTCGGCGCGGCCTGAGCGGAAGCGACCTCGTGAAGCTGCCTGTCCTCGAGGACCTCGGCCCCGTCGAGGGGCGCAGGGTGCTGGTGCGCTGCGACATGAACGTGCCCATGGCCGACGGCCACATCACCGACGACCTGCGCATCCGTCTGCCGCTGGAAACGATCCGGTGGCTGCTCGATCACGGCGCCCAGGTGACGGTGTGCACCCATCTGGGCCGGCCCAAAGGCAAACCCGACGAGCGCTATTCGCTGGCGCCGGTGCGGGCCCGCCTCGACCAGTTGCTCCTCGAGGCGGGGGCCGACCCCTCCCGGGTGGCCCTGTTGGCGAACCTTCGTTTCTCGCCGGGCGAAGAAGGCAACGACCCGGCATTCGTCGACGAGCTCGTGGAGGGCCAGGACCTCTATGTGGACGAGGCGTTCGGGGCCGCGCATCGGGCGCACGCCTCCATCGTCGGTCCCCCCGGTCGCCTCCCCTCGGCCGCCGGCCGGGTGATGGCCCATGAGGTCGAAATCCTGGAGCACCTCGCCCACGAGCCCCGCCACCCGTTTGTGGCGGTGCTCGGCGGCTCCAAGGTCAGCGACAAACTGGGCGTGATCCGGGCCCTGGTCGACCACGTCGACGCGCTGATCGTGGGCGGCGGCATGTGCTTCAGCTTCCTGGCCGCCCAGGGCCACCCCGTCGGCGCATCGCTGGTGGAGCCCGATCAGCTCGACGCCTGCCGTCGGCTGCTCGAGGGCGGCCACCGCATCTTGTTGCCCACCGATCTCACTGCGCTCAGCCCCGACGGCGCATTCGGTCCCGGAGTGCCACCCACCGGCGAGGTGCGCCAGATCGGCGTGAACGTACCCGACGGCTGGAAGGCCCTCGACATCGGTCCGGGTACCGCTGCCGCGTTCGCCGACGAGATCGCCGGCGCCTCCACCGTGTTGTGGAACGGGCCGATGGGCGTCTTCGAAGATCCTCGTTTCGCGGCGGGAACGCGCACGGTGGCCCAGGCGGTGGCCGAAAGCAGGGCGTTCACCGTGGTGGGTGGGGGCGACAGTGCCGCGGCGCTGGCCGCTTTCGGGCTGGCCGAGCAGATCGACCACGTGTCGACGGGAGGCGGGGCGTCGCTCGAGTTCTTGGAGCAGGGCGATCTGCCCGGCCTCGAGGCGCTGCGGGTGGGCGTGCAGCGTTGAGCGCGGACCCATCGGGCAGCGGGCGCAAACCGCTGATCAGCGGCAACTGGAAGATGAACCACAGCCATCTCGAAGCCATCGCCATCATCCAGAAACTGGCTTTCAGCCTGACCCCGTCCGACTACGAGCGGGTCGACGTCTCGATCCACCCTCCGTTCACCGCCCTGCGCTCGGTGCAGACGGTGCTCGACGCCGACAGCATCCCCATCGCGCTAGGTGCGCAAAACGTCCATTGGGAGGACAAAGGCGCCTACACCGGTGAGGTCAGTCCGCCGATGCTGGCCAAACTGCATGTGCGCTACGTGATCGTCGGGCACTCCGAGCGCCGCCAACTGTTCGGCGAGACCGACGAGATGGTGGCTCGCAAAGCGCGAGCCGTGCTCCGGGCGGGCATGCTGCCCATCGTCTGCGTGGGCGAGACGCTCGAACAGCGCGAAGCGGGAGCGACCGAATCGGTGGTGACCGGCCAGGTCGACGCGGCCCTCGACAGCGTGGCGGCCGAAGCGGTAGGTGATCTGGTGGTGGCCTACGAACCGTTGTGGGCCATCGGTACCGGCCGTACCGCCACTCCGGAGGACGCCCAAACGGTGTGTGCCACGATCCGCGCGGTGGTCGCTGAGCAGCACGGCCCCCAGGCGGCGGCCACTGTCCGCATCCAATACGGGGGGTCGGTGCAGGCCAGCAACGTCAAGGACCTCTTGTCGGGGCCCGATGTCGACGGAGCTTTAGTCGGTGGCGCCAGTCTGGACGCCGAAAAGTTCGCGCAACTCATCACCTTCGGCCGGCCGTGAGCGGCCGGAACGGCGTCGATCGCTCCGCATCATCTGTTTCAGATTCTTCAACTTTGTAACAGTCCTGTCTCCAAATCGCGTTGACCTGCTGCTATGGTCGCCTCGCCCGGTACCTGAGGGCAAGCTAAGAAGGAAGGTGGTTCGTCGGTGCTCACAGCTTTCATCGTGGTCATCCAAGTCATCGTGTCCCTGGCGCTCATCGTCATGGTCTTGCTGCACAGCGGCAAAGGTGGCGGGTTGTCCGAGATGTTCGGTGGTGGGCTGGGCTCCGCAGCAGCGGGTTCCACAGTTGTCGAGCGCAACCTCGATCGACTGACCATCGTGGCGGCCATCATCTTCGGTTTCACGACCACCATCCTGGCCATCCGCTTGCAGTGAGCGGTTTGGTGATTTTCGGCGGGTTTGGTGGGTTTTAGTAGTTGCAGGACAGGTAGGGCTTAGGTGATCGGGACCGGAGCGCGTGCGATGGTCACTGAGACGAGGAGAGTCTCGATGGTAAGAGTATTTAAACGGAAGTCGATGAGAGTGGGGGCAGGTGTCGCCTGCATCGCACTCGTGGTTGCTGCCTGCGGCAGCAGCTCCAACTCGAGTTCCTCTACCACTGCCTCGGGAGGAACCTCCGGCGCGAGTTCGACAACTACCGGCAACACGGGCGCCGGCGCCTACAACAGTCCCACCACCGGTATACAAATCGAGTCCAACAACAACTCCGGCACACCCGTCACCGGCGGCACGCTGAGCGTGCTCGGTACCAGCGACGTGGACAACGCCCTCGACCCCAACATCGGCTACTACACCCTCGACTACGTGGCGGGCCAGTTGTACGCCCGCAGCCTGTACACCTACCCGAGCGTCGAAGGACAGACCTTCACCCTGGCCCCGGACCTGGCCACCGCGATGCCGACGGTAAGTGACGGCGGCCTCAAGTACGCGGTGACCATCCGCACGGGCGCCATGTGGAATACCAGCCCGCCCCGCCAAGTCACGGCGGCTGACGAGATTATTGGCCTGAAGCGCAGCTGCAACCCGACTGACCCCTTCGGTGGGCAGCCCGACTTCAGTGACATCCTCGTGGGCTACACGACGTTCTGCACCGGGTTCGCCAAGGTTTCCTCGACCAGTGCGGCGGCGCAGGCGGCCTACATCAACGCCAACAGCATCTCCGGGGTCACGGTCGACCCGTCGAACCCCTTGACGGTGGACTTCACCCTCAGCTCACCGGCCAGCTACTTCCCCGGCGTGCTCAACCTGCCTCCGTTCAACCCGGCGCCGGTCGAGATCCTCAGCTACCTGCCCGATAGCACGACTCTCGCCTCGCACGTCCCCTCGGACGGTCCCTACGAGATCCAGTCGTACGTGCCCAACAAGTCGATCACGTTTGTGCGCAACCCGGCGTGGAGCCAGGCGAGCGACCCGATCCGCAAGGCGTACGTCAACCAGATCGACGTGTCCGAAACCGGCAACCAGGAGGGGATCTACCAGCAGATCCTGACGAACTCGCCGTCGGCCGACATGCTGTGGGACATCGGCATGCCGGCGACCGCAGTGCCCGCGTTGCTGGCCTCGAAAGATCCCCGCCTCTCGTTGCAGACGGAAGGATCGACGAACCCGTACATCATCTTCAACACCATCTCGAAGAACAACGGGGGAGCGCTGGCCACTGTGGCGGTACGCCAAGCCATCTCCTATGCCATCAGCCGCACCCAGTTGGTGCAGAATCACGGTGGGCCGGACATCGATCCGCCGCTGACTCACCTGATTGCTCCGGGCACCGACGGTTCGGGACCGAACTTTGACGACTACCCCTACGACCCGGCGAAGGCCAAGGCCATGCTGGCGTCGGCGGGTGTAACGAACCTGACCTTAAAGATCCTGTATCGCCCGCAGAACATCTCGGCCCAGAAGGACTTCGAGACGTTGCAGGCCAACCTGGCGGCTGTCGGGATCAAGGTGACCGGTGTGCCGGCGTCCAACGCCGACTTCTACGGCAAGTATCTGGTCCCGGGTACCGCGGCCAAGCAGAGCGTGTGGGACCTGGCCGAAGCGGGCTGGGGACCGGACTGGTACCCGACCGGTGGTAAGTCGTACTTCGAGCCCATCCTGAATGGCACCGAGCTGCCGCCCACGTCGAGCAACTTCGGGTTCTTCAGCGATCAGAAGCTGAACACGATCATGCAGGAAGCGCTCACTGCTCCGAGCGTCGCCGCCGCTTCGGCCCTGTGGCACCAGGCGGATGTGGAGGCCATGAGCCAGGCCGCCGTCTATCCCATCGCTGATCCGAACTTGGCCTCCATCCACGGCTCGCAGGTGCACAACTGCATCGTCATCGGAGCCATCCAGAACTGCGATCTGGCCAACGTCTGGCTCACCAGCTGAACAACGGGCCTCGCTCGATACTCAGAACGTAGGAGCCGCCCGGCGGGGAACCGCCGGGCGGGTTCTAATCTGGACTCTGTGTCACAGCTCAATCCGGGACAACGACGTTAGGCGCCGAGATGGCTCTCCTTGAAGTACACGATCTAAATGTGTCCTTCCCCACCAACGATGGCCTGGTGCAGGCGGTCCGGGGATTGTCCTTTTCGGTGGACGCAGGAAAGACCCTCGGGATTGTCGGTGAATCCGGCTCAGGAAAGAGCGTTTCGACGCAAACGATCATGGGCCTCACCCGCGGGGCCAGGATTTCCGGCCAGGCCATGTTCAGGGGTAAAGACCTGCTGACCACCAACGAGCACGATCTCCGCGCCATTCGCGGCGCGCAGATCGCCATGATCTTCCAGGATCCGTTGTCCAGCCTGCACCCCTATTACCGGGTCGGTTGGCAGATTGTCGAGATGATCCGGGCCCACGAGCCGGGCACCTCGAAGGGTGCGGCTCGCAACCGGGCGGTGGAGTTGTTGGGGCTCGTGGGCATCCCGCAGCCGGCGCAGCGGATCGACGATTTCCCGCACCAGTTTTCTGGTGGTATGCGCCAACGGGCCATGATCGCCATGGCCATGGCGCTCAACCCAGCGGTGCTGGTAGCCGACGAACCGACCACCGCCCTCGACGTGACCGTCCAGGCTCAGGTGTTGCGGGTTATCGAGAAGCTTCAGGCCGACTTCGGCACGGCGGTCATCTTGATCACCCACGACCTCGGCGTCATCGCCGAGGTGGCCGACGATGTGATCGTGATGTACGCCGGGCGGGTCATGGAAGCCAGCACCCGCGACACCATTTTCTATGACAACCACCACCCCTACACGGAGGGTTTGCTGCGCTCCCTGCCCGGCTATGGCGGTGACCGGGCCCGGCTCCAGCCCATCCCCGGCCAGCCGCCGAGCCTCATCAACCCTCCCCGAGGATGCCCCTTCAACCCCCGGTGCCCGTACGTGATGGAGCGCTGCAAGCTGGAGACTCCGTCACTCGACATCGTCTTCGGCGACAGCCAACACAGCTCCGCGTGCTGGCTGTCGCACACCAGAGAGGAACGAGTTGCCATCCGGGCCCAAGTCGTAGGGGAGCCGGTGGCGTCTTGACAACTGAATCCATTCTTTCGCTCACTGACGTCGTCAAACATTTCCCGGTGCAATCAGGCGGCGTCCGTCGCAGCCGGGATGTGGTCCACGCAGTCGATGGGGTCAGCCTCGACGTGCGCCGCGGCGAGACGCTCGGACTGGTCGGCGAGACGGGCTGTGGTAAGTCCACCCTGGCCCGTTGCGTCACCCGGCTCTTTGACTTGACGTCGGGGCGGGTCGAATTCGAAGGAAGAGACATCAGTCGTCTCAAAGCGCGCCAGCTACGGCCACTGCGGCGAGAAATGCAGATGATCTTCCAGGACCCCTACGGGTCGCTCAATCCCAAGCGGCGCGTCGGGTCGATCATCGGGGACCCTTTCGCCATCCATGGACTGGCCAGCGGCGCCGAGCGCAAACGCAAGGTTCAAGAGGTGATGGAGCTCGTAGGGCTCAACCCTGAGCACTTCAACCGGTTCCCCGCCGAGTTCTCCGGTGGTCAGCGCCAACGCATCGGGGTGGCCCGGGCCATTGCTCTCAAACCAAAGCTGATCGTGTGCGACGAACCGGTCTCCGCGCTGGATGTGTCGATCCAGGCTCAGGTGCTCAACCTGTTGTCGGACCTGCAGAAGCAACTCGGGTTGACCTACATCTTCATCTCGCACGACCTCTCGGTGGTCCGTCACGTGAGTGACCGCGTGGCACTGATGTATCTGGGGAAGATTGTCGAACTGTCGCCGTCCGAGGCACTCTACGAGCACCCGCGCCACCCCTACGCCAACGCGCTGCTCTCCGCCGTCCCGCGGCCTGACCCGCGCGCGGCGGCCACCCGGGAGCGCATCATATTGGTGGGCGACGTGCCCTCGCCTATTCACCCGCCGAGCGGTTGCCGTTTCCACCCGCGCTGTCCTAAAGCCCAGCAGCGTTGCAGCGACGAAGAGCCGCTGCTGGTCGCTCGCGACGGTGACGAAGCGACGCATGCCACGGCGTGTCACTTCCCCGTCGACTCGCCCGAGGAGTTGGCCGGGACCTGGGTGGCGGCCAGCGCAGACGCCGACGTGGTGGGTGCCGCAGCGGTGGACGACGTCGGAGTCACGCCGCCCACCGAGCTGACCGAGAGGGGAAGGATTTGAGTCTCACTGGTACTTCGATCGGGGCCAGCTTCGAAGACGACCCCGAGTTTGCCGCCGCCGAAGGCGAGGAGACCGCCAAGATCGAAGGGCGCAGCACCTGGCAGTTGGCGTGGGCCCGACTGAAGCGGGACCGTGCCGCGGTGATCTCTTTTGTGATCATCGTGCTCATCGTGCTCATGGCTATCTTCGCTCCGCTGGTGGCCACCATCACCGGCCATGGGGTCAACCAGCAGTTCCGCACCACCGGGCTCAACACCTTCGGGTTGCCGGTGGCCCCAGGCAAGACGTTTTGGTTAGGGACCGACGACCTGGGCCGCGACATCCTGGTCCGTGTGGCCTATGGCGCTCGCATATCGCTGGAGGTGGGTGTCCTCGCCACCCTCATTACGGTGGCCATCGGTGCCGCGCTGGGTTTGGCAGCCGGGTACCTGGGCGGCCTGGTGGATACCGTCATCGCCCGCCTGGTCGACCTGATCCTTTCCCTGCCCTACCTGCTCTTCGCCATCTCGCTGGTGTCCATCAGTAAGCCCGGTATGAAGATCGTGATCATCGTCATCGCGTTGTTCGGGTGGGCTGCGGTGGCCCGGATCGTGCGCGGGCAGGTGCTCTCCATACGGGAGAAGGAGTACATCGAAGCAGCCCGCTCGCTCGGTGCCAGTTCGTGGCGGATCATGCTGGTGGACATTCTCCCCAATGTGACCGCGCAGTTGATCGTGTACGCCACGCTGCTCATCCCCGTCTCCATCGTGGCTGAAGCAAGTCTGTCGTTCCTGGGCCTGGGCATTCCGCCGCCCACCGCGGATTGGGGCCAGATGCTGGCCGAGGCGGAAACCATCTACCAGCAGGCGTGGTGGTTTCTGGTGTTCCCCGGGCTGGCGTTGTTGATCACCACCCTGGCGTTCAACATCCTCGGTGACGGGGTGCGCGATGCCCTCGACCCCCGATTCGATCGGTTGTAGGGCTCGATGATCAGGTTTCTCATTCGCCGAATCTTGCTCGGCATCTTCGTGATGTGGATGGTCACGGTGATGGTGTTCGGGATCTTTTTTGTCGGTCCCGGTCCCGGCGACGTGGCCCGTCGCATCGCCGGCAAAGACGCCACTCCCCAAACGGTGCAGTTGATCATGGAACGCCTGCACCTGAACCAGTCGTTGTTCGTCCAGTACTGGGACTTCGTCAAGCAGTTGGTGTGGCACCACAACCTGGGCTACTCGTACTACCACCAGGAGCCGGTGTCGACGGTGCTCAAGGCCGCGTTCCCAATCACCTTTTCGTTGGCCATCGGCTCCGCGGTGATCTGGCTTGTGCTCGGTGTGTTTTCCGGGGTGGTGTCCGCGGTGCGTCGCGGGTCGATCTGGGACAGGTTGGCGACCATCTTGGCGTTGTTCTTCTACTCGATGCCGACCTTTGTGCTGGGTCTGCTCCTGCTGTACGCGTTCTCCTACCAGTTCGCCCTTCATGGGATCCATCTGTTCCCCGGGCAGGGCTATGTCTATTTCACGGCCAGCCCCGTCAAATGGTTTGAGAGCCTGGTGCTGCCGTGGATCACCCTGGCGTTGATCTCGGCGGCCACCTATACCCGCTTGACCCGTGGGTCGCTGCTCGAGGTGCTGGGAGAGGACTACATCCGCACGGCCCGGTCCAAAGGACTGACCGAGCGCCGCGTCATCTACCGCCACGGGCTGCGGTCCGCGCTGACCCCGGTGGTCAGCCAGTTCGGCATCGACGTAGGCACCCTCCTCGGCGGGGCCATCATCACCGAGCAGGTATTCGGCATGCCCGGCCTCGGTTACACGGCCGTCAACTCCATCGAGCAGCAGGACCTGCCGGTGATCATCGGGATCGTGATCATCGCCACGGCGGCCGTGGTGGTGGCCAATATCGTCGTTGACCTGTTGTACGCGGTGCTCGATCCCCGGGTCAGGTTGCACTAACACCTTGACGCCAGCCGGATCACCGGTACGCCGACGGCTCGCGGTCCTGGCCACTTTGGTGTTGACCGCGGCAAGCACCGCGGCCTGCGGGGGTAGCCACCACCCGGCGGCCACCCCGCAGCCGCCGCCCGGCTCGTCCTCCACCACCACGACGGTGGCCGCGCCGCCCAGCCCGGCTCAAGCCAACCTCGATACCTCGGCCTCGCTCGCCTTGGCCGTTCCCTCGGCCCCGAACAACTGGAATCCGCTGGCCGTCGGCGGCAACTCGGCCGCCACCGCACTTATCTCCGCCGGTGTACTGCCCTCGGCGTACCAGGAGCTCGCCGATGGGAGCTACCAACTCAACACGGAGTTTGTGACCTCGGTCGAAGCGACGGGTCGCCGGCCTCAAGTTGTCGTGTACCACTTGAATCCCAAAGCGACGTGGTCCGATGGAAACGCCATCACCGCCAACGACTTTGTGTACACATGGGAAGCGGACAGCGGCAACAGCAAGTTCAAGGACCTCGGCGGCCAGCCCTTTTCGCCAGTCTCCACGCTGGGCTACGCAGACATCGTTTCGGTGCGGGCCACCGCCGGTGACCCTGACACGGTCACGGTCACGTTTGGCGCTGCTTTCGCCGACTGGAAGAGTCTGTTCGGCCCCATCCTGCCGGCGCAGGTGGCGCAGAGCGTCGGCTTCGACCACGGGTTCACCGACCCGGTGAACGACGACGTGTCCGGGGGTCCGTTCCTGGTGCAGTCGGAGGTACCGGGGCGCTCCGTCACGTTGGTCCGCAACGCCCGGTACTGGGGTCCACCTGCCGCCCTTTCGTCGCTGGTGGTGGATTTCGCGGGGCCGCCGGCGGTCGGCGGGGCCTTGATGGCGGGACAGTTGGGGGCAGCCCTGTTGGATATCACCCAGGTCCCGTCGAGCGGCGGGCTGCTCGCCCAGTTGCGCAGCACCACCGGCCTCAAGGTCGACGAGGCGCCCGGCGCCGAGTGGGAGGACCTGGAGTTCGGGTCGGCCAGCCCACTGCTGGCCGACCCAGCGCTGCGCCAGGCCATCGTGCTCGCCGTTGACCGCAGCGCCCTGATCACCGCGGCGGTCGGCTCTCCCAGCGGCATCGTCCCCCTCGGCAACCGGTACTTCCTCCCCCAATCCGCGGGGTATGTCGACAACACCCAGGCGCACTACCTCCACGCCAACCTGGCCCAAGCCCAACGAGTCCTGGCCTCCGGGGGCTACGCGCTCAGCGGCGGGGTGTTGAGCAAAGGGACCACGCCCGTGGTGCTCAACCTCATCGCCGGGGTGCGCGACTCTCTGCACGAGGCGGAAGAAGCAGCCCTGGTCAGCGACCTCAGCGCCATCGGAATCGCGGTGCACGTCAGCGTGGTCGCCGATCTGGCGGGGCGTCTGGCCCAGGGGAACTTCGATATGGCCATCGTCGAGCGGACCGGGTCGTCAGACCCGCAGTCCCAGCCGTTGCCCACCTTTGTGGACCAACCGGTGACGGCGAGCTCCGCCCACACCACGAGCAAGGCTGCGCAGGTCGCCGCCGGCGCCACCCCCGCCGTGCGGGCGGACGTGGCTGCCCTGGAGAAGAAAGCTGACGCAGCGACCACGGTGGCCGCCCAGGACGCCCTCTACAACCAGCTCGACGCTCTGTTGTGGTTGGACGCGGCCAGCCTGCCGTTGTTCCAGCTGCCGACGGTGCTGGTGTATCAGACCCGTTACGCCAACCTCAGCGTCATGTCCACGCCAGGTGGTCTGGGTTACGACATGGCGCAATGGGGTGTCCCCAACCGCTCGTGAGGGCCGCCCCTCCCGTGGTCTGACCCAGAAGCCTCAACCTAGGCTGGGCCGTTATGACCGCCGAGCGGGTTTCCGAACTATTCGATCCGAGCGCCTGGGAGACGGTGCCCGGCTTCGAGTTGCGCGATCTCACCTATCACCGGGCTGTCGGCCAGGGCACGGTACGGGTGGCCTTCAACCGCCCCGAGGTCCGCAACGCTTTTCGGCCCCAAACGGTGGACGAGCTCTACTCGGTACTCGATCATGCTCGCCAGAGTCCCGATGTGGGGTGTGTTCTCCTTACCGGTAACGGGCCCTCGCCTCGAGACGGGGGCTGGGCGTTCTGCTCCGGTGGCGACCAGCGCATCCGGGGCCGGGCCGGTTACCAGTACGCGGCGGGGGAGGGAGCGGAGTCGGTCGATCCCACCCGGACCGGGCGCCTCCACATTCTCGAGGTGCAACGGCTCATCCGATTCATGCCGAAGGTGGTCGTCTGCGTGGTCCCAGGGTGGGCGGCGGGCGGCGGGCACAGCCTGCACGTGGTGTGCGACCTGACCCTGGCCAGTGCAGAGCACGCGCGGTTCAAGCAGACAGATGCCGATGTGGCCAGCTTCGACGGAGGTTTCGGTTCTGCGTACCTGGCCCGCCAGGTCGGCCAGAAGTTCGCCCGGGAGATCTTCTTCCTGGGCCGTACCTACAGCGCAGCCGAAATGCACGAGATGGGGGCGGTCAACGCAGTAGTGCCCCATGAAGAGCTCGAGGCGGTGGCGCTCGAGTGGGCCGGCGAAATCAACGCCAAGAGCCCTACGTCGCAGCGGATGCTCAAATTTGCGTTCAACATGATCGACGACGGGCTGGTGGGCCAGCAGCTCTTTGCCGGGGAGGCCACGCGCCTGGCGTATATGACCGACGAGGCGGCGGAGGGCAGGGATGCCTTTTTGGAGAAGCGTTCACCGGATTGGAGCCCCTATCCGTGGCACTACTGAGCCGGGGGCATTCACGGGAGGCTAAGATACTCAGTCGCTCGGTCAGATGACTAGGCCACGTCGGAGTGGCGGAATAGGCAGACGCGCTAGCTTGAGGGGCTAGTGTCCTTAGGGACATGGGGGTTCAAGTCCCCCCTCCGACACGTAACACTGCCCCCCGCGAGTCGAGGTGGGGGCGGAGGGTTGCGGTGAGGTGGCCGGTTCCGGGCCCGGTTCGGGTGTAGGTGAGCTCGAGTCCGAGCAGCTGGTAGAGCATGTTTTTCTCGTCGTGGGTGGCGAGTTCGAGGAGGCCGGCGATGTCTCCGAGGCCGTCGTGGAGCGCGGTGCGGTAGTCCTGGGCGGTCCAGGAGGGGCCGGTGATGGTCTGGGTGGCGTTGAGCTCTGCGTCGATGCGGGCCAGTTTCGTTTTTTCTTGTTTGATGCCGGCTCTGGCGGTTTCGATGGGGAAGTCGGGGTCGGTCATGAGCTGGTAGAGGCGGGCGAGTTTGGCTTCGGCGACGCGTTGCTGGTTCCGTAGTTGTCTGAGTTTGTGTTCGGCATGATTTTTGGTGTCGTGGGTGGAGGCGAGGGCTTCGGCGGTGAGGTCGAGACGGTCGGGGGCGAGTTCTTGGCTGACCCACCCGTCGAGTAGGGGGACGATGATGCTCTCGGCGATGGTCACTTTGGGTGGGTGGCCGGTTTGGCCGGGGTAGAGGTCCCGGAGTTTGCAGACGTAGCGGGTGCTCTCGGACCCGCCTTTGTTTTGGCGGGTTTCGCCGGCCAGGCGGCGGCCGCAGTGCCCGCAGTGCAGCACCCCCCGGAGGCTGTAGTCCCGTTTGGTGGGGGTGTTCGGGGTGCGATGCGCGGTGTTGGTGCGGGCGGCTTCTTGGGCTTGGGCCCATTGGGCCGGGGAGACGATGGCGGGGATGGCGTCGGGCACCGAGACGTAGCCGTCGTCGGTGCGTCGC